>Ga0172373_10001693_pt1 | contig 35293 bp, 29 predicted proteins | sample Lak10m_2_FD_114546 | JGI IMG/M metagenome (GOLD analysis project Ga0172373, IMG submission 114546) | Freshwater microbial communities from Kabuno Bay, South-Kivu, Congo - kab_092012_10m | ecosystem: Environmental > Aquatic > Freshwater > Lake | place: Democratic Republic of the Congo...
GCATACCGCGTGCGCGGGGGCGGTGCGCACACGCCCGCCAGTCAGCCGCTTGAAGAGGTGATGGAGACCCGCTTCGGCTCGGCCACCGGCCTGATCGGCTGAGGCCGCAGCACCACCCACCTGATTATCCAAACACATTGAGGAGACCAATATGAAGCGTTTTTTCCCACTCGGCGCGCGCGCCGCGGCGGTAGCCCTTGGCCTGGCGTTGAGCGCGGCCTGGCTGAGTGATTCAGCCCTGGCCCAGCCCGCTCAGGCTGTCTCCAAGCCCATCAGCGTCATCGTCCCGTTTTCGGCCGGCAGCGCGAGTGATGTCATTGGCCGCTTTCTGCTTGACAAGGTGGCGGCCAACAGCGGCCGAAGCTTTGTCTATCTCAACCGGCCAGCAGCGGGCGGCAACGTGGGCACGCTTTCGGTGGTGCGCGCCGAGCCCGATGGGCTCACGATTGGTTTCAGCACCTCGGGGCCGCTTGCGGTGAACAAGATTCTCAACGCCGATCTTGGGTACGACCCCGAGAAGGATTTGCAACCCGTGGGCGTGGTGGCGGTTCTGCCCAACATCGTGGTGGTGAGTGCAGAGTTGCCAATCGATACCCTTGGCAAGCTCATCGACCATCTGAAGAAGACACCCGATGTGGGCTACGGTTCGGTGGGTCCCGGGAGCTCTCAACATCTGGCGGGGGCGTTCTTCGAGCAGCTGATCGGCGTACGCATGACGCATGTTCCTTATCGCGTCACCGGTAACCTGGTGACCGATCTGGTGTCGGGCCGCGTGCCCGTCAGCTTTCAGCTGCTCCCCAATGTGCTGGGCTCGATTCAGGGCGCCAAGGTTCGACCGCTTGCGGTGGCTGCCAAATCGCGCCTGGCCGCACTGCCCAATGTACCGACCGCTGCCGAAGCGGGCCTGCCCGAGTATGAATCGGCGGCGTGGTTTGCGATCATCGCGCCGCGCGGCATCCCTCGCGCCTATGTTGACCGGCTCAATGCCGATGTCAACGTGGCGCTTCGCGATCCGGCGGTGCGGAGCCGCTTCTCTGATCTCGGTGCCGAGCCGCGAGAGTCCTCGCCCGAGGACATGTCACGCGTGATGGCCTCCGACATTGCCAAATGGGGCGAGATCATCAGAAAGGGCGGCATTTCGCTCACCCAGTAGTGCGTGCACCCCTGGAGTCACCCATCCGTCGCACGAGCCCGGCCAGTCCGCCGGGCGCTACCCAGAGGGCGATCAGCAGACACGCGCCATAGATAGCCCAGGCGGCCTCGCGTGAGATCTGCTCGGCCGTGTGTGGCACGAACTGCACAAACAGTGCGCCTGCGACGCTGCCCGGGATCGAGGCGAGCCCACCCACCACGATCCCGACCAGAAGCGAAATCGACAGAAACATGTCGAAGCTGTCGGGGCCGACATAGCGCACCGTGATGGCGCTCAGCGCGCCGGCAATACCGGCAAACATTGCACTGACTCCGAAGATCTGTGCCTTGAGTCGCGCGCTATTGATGCCTATGGTTGATGCTGCGGTGGGATGGTCGCGCAGGGCTCGCATTGCCAGGCCCAGCTGGCCGCGAACCAGCCGGTGCGTGAGTCCCATCGCAGCAAGCAGCGTGCAGAGGGCCAGCGCGTAAGTCCAGTGCTCCGCCGACAGCGGCCAGAGTGCGGGCGCCTCGACCGCGTTCAGCACCAGCCCGTTGCTGCCCCCCGTCCAGGCAGAAAGCACCGGATGCTTGCAGAGCTGCGGCACCGCGACCGCAAGCGCAAAGCTTGCAAGCGCCAGATACAGACCCTCCAGACGTGCCGCCGGCAGACCGAACAGCCAGCCGGCGGTAAAACACAGCGCGGCGCAGCCCGGTAGCGTGAGCCAATCGGGGATGCCCGCCTGCTGCATGAACCAGGCGCTGAGGTAGGCGCCGAGCGCGAAAAACGCGCCATGGCCAAGCGAGATCTGCCCGCACCAGCCTGTGAGCAGGTTAAGCCCCAGCATGGCAATGGCAAGTACGCAGACCTGCGTGAGCTGAAAGAGCCGATAGTCCGACACCAGCCAGGGGGCGGCGAGCGCCAGCGCCAGCGCGCCTGCGATCAGGATCTGTCGGAACGTACCTGGACGACTCTTGCCCGTCATGCGCCTACACCCGCGATCTCTGGGCGCGGGCAAAGAGACCCGCGGGTCTGACCAGCAACACCGCCACGATGAGCGTGAGCGCAAAGCTCAGCTTGAGCTCGGGGCCGATGAGCCATGCGCCGACGAGCGAGTCCAGCAGACCCACGATCAGCCCGCCAGCGGCTGCGCCCCAGGGATTGGCTATCCCCCCGAGGAGGGTGGCTGCGAATCCGTAAAGCAGCACACCCGCCATCATGTTCGGATCGAGATAAATGATGGGCGCAATCATCATGCCGGCGCATGCGCCCAGCGCACCGGCGAGACCCCAGCCGAGCGCGAGCATACGCGCCGCGGGGATGCCAACCAGCCGGCTGGAGACCGGGTTCTGGGCAACCGCCCGCATCGCGAGTCCAAGCCGGGTGAAGCGAAAGAACAGCCAGACAGCTGCGAGCTCAAGAAGCGTGAGCGCCACCACGCCTGCCGCGTGGCCGGAAAGGTAGGGAAAGCCGGGCAGCGTGCCCGCTGGAAACGGGCTGGGAAACTCACGCAGAACCGGTGTGAACAGCCAGGAGGCGAGGCTGTGAAAAATCGCGAGGAGCGCCACAAACACGATCACGGTGGCGAGCGGCTGCGATCGCGCGACCGGTGCCACGATCAGCCGCTCGATCGCGACCGATGCGAGAAATGACAACCCGAGTGTTGCAGCGAATGCGCTCCAGTAGCCGAGCCCAGCTTCGATCAGGGCGAGCGCGACATAGGTTGAAAACATCGCCATCTCCCCTTGCGCGAAATTCAGGTGATGCGTGCTTCGCCACACCATGACCAGCGCTACGGCCAGGCTGGCATAGATTGCGCCCGCTGTGAGTCCTGCGAACAGCTGGTGAAGAAAGATGTCGGTACTCATCTGAATCCGGTGCGAGGCCTCATTTGCCGAGATAGGCGCGCTGCACCCGGGCATCACCCCGGAGCGCCTGCGCCGACCCGTGTGTGGCCAGCTCGCCGGCTTCGAGCAGATAGGCGTGATCGGAAAATTCAAGCGCGGCATGCGCGTTCTGCTCCACCAGCAGCATGGCCACCTGCTCCTCGGAGCGAATGCGGGCCAGCGCCACAAACAGCTCGTCCACCAGTATGGGCGCAAGCCCGAAGGACGGCTCATCCAGGAGCAGCAGCCGCGGTCTGGACATGAGCGCACGCGCGATGGCAAGCATCTGCTGCTCGCCGCCCGACAGGGTGCCTGCCTGTTGGCGCAGGCGCTCCTTGAGGCGGGGGAAGTGCTGAAACATTCGCTCGCGATCGCGAGCGATCCCGGCGCGGTCGCGTCGCAACCACGCCCCCAGCTGGAGGTTTTCGTCCACGCTCAGATGAGCGAAGGTGCCACGCCCCTCGGGCACGTGTGCGACCCCGCGCTGCGCAATCGCTTCGGTCGGCAAGCCCGATAGCAAGTGCTGCTCCATCCGGATCGCGCCGGTGCTTGGGATCATTCCGCTCACTGCACGAAGCAGCGTGGTCTTGCCTGCGCCGTTGGCGCCAAGAAGCGCAGCCACCTGTCCGGCAGCGACCGAGAGCGAGACATCGCGCAGTACCGTGATGGCACCGTAGCCTGCGCAAAGCCTTTCAATCTCCAGCAGCGGGGTCATTGGCGCGTACCCAGCCAGGCTGCGATGACCTCCGGATGGTTCCGGATGTCATCGGGTGACCCTTCAGCAATGCGTGAGCCAAAGTTGAGGACCACCACCCTATCGCATAGCGCCGACACCAGTCTCATTCTGTGCTCCACCATCAGCACCGCAAGACCGGTTTGCGCTCTAAGTGCGAGCAGGCTTTGAGCCAGCTGATCAAGCTCTTCCAGCGTGAGTCCGCTCGCCGGCTCGTCGAGCAGCAGAAGGCGGGGGGTCGACGCAAGTGCCCGTGCGAGCTCAACCCTGCGCCTCATCCCGAGCGAGAGCTCGCTCACTGGTCGCCGGGCGACCGTATCGAGCGCACAGTGTTCGAGCAGACGCCTGGTTTCGATATCGGCGGCCTGCGCCTCGCGCCGTACCGACGGCAGGCAGAGCGCGTGGGCGATCAGGCCCGCGCGATGCCGCGGCTGGGATCCTGCCAGGACGTTCTCGCGTACCGATAGCGATCCGAACAGCGCGAGGTTCTGGAAGGTGCGCGCGATGCCGAGTCGCGCGAGCGCATGGGCAGGGGTCGAGCGGAGCGACCGCCCGTCAAAGAGCATGTCGCCTGCCTCGGCGTCCTGGAGCCGGCTCACGCAGTTGATGAGCGTGGTTTTGCCTGCGCCGTTGGGCCCGACCAGCCCGACGATTTCGCCTGGAGCGAGTTCGAGGCTCACGCCATCGAGCGCGACGACGCCGCCGAAGCGCACGCGAAGTCCGTCAATCCTGAGAAGCGGGACAGCCACGGGGTTCAGCGACCAAGCATGTAGTAAAGGTTGTAGTCGCTGAGCACGCCTGCCTTCAGCGCCGACAGTTGTGATCCAAAAATATAGGCAGGTATGCCCTGGTAGCGCCTGAGTGCGGGGTCAACGCCCGTCAGACCCAGTCGCTCGACAAAGCGCGTGGCGTCCGCATCCACAAAATAGACGAAGGGGTCTTGAGCGTTGTTCTTCCATGCAAGCCAGATGTTGCTCGCCTCGGTCATGGCCTCGCCCACCCGCGAGCCGAAGTGCTGCACGAACAGCGCCTCCTGCCGGCCCGGTTCGAGGAACGACAGGTAATTGCGAAGCCGCGTCCGACCTCCGTCAAACAGGTCAAAACCAATGGTCACCTGCGCGTGAGCGATGAGCGGTTCGATCGCGGCCGTGCTCTGTGGATGTGACAGCATGGTTTCGCGGATGGCGTCGTCCGTGTCAAAGCGGACGTGAATCTTGATCCGGGAATCGGCTGCCTGCGCAGAGAGTTCCAAGCCGTGAATCAGCAGATCGGCGCGCCGGGTATCCACCGTATCAAAGAAGCGCCGCACTGGCGTGGGATCGATTTCGGGCCCGTAGTGCTCAAGCCGCGCCAGGCAGCGTGCGAGATGAATGTTGACCCGTTCGACAAATCCCATGCTGGGACGACTGCGCACCGCCCCCGCCGGACTGACCCGGGTGGAGCATTCAAGCTGCACGTCCTGCTCGAGTAGCGCCTGCCCCAGGAACACCCTCGGCCAGGCATGGTCCTGGAGAGCGCCGGGGAAAAGCGTCTCGCGATGCGCAAGCAGAATGTCGATGTCGCGCTGCACCGCCGCGTTACTGTGGCTTGATGCCAGCGCTTCGGATCACCTTGCCAAGCGTGTCGGCCTGCGCGCGGACATAGGCGGCGAATTCTGCTGGTGAATTGCCCACCGCTTCGAAGCCCAGCTTCTCCAGCCGTTCGAGCACCGTTGGGTCCCTGAGCGTTTTTACGGTCTCGGCATGCAGGCGCTTGATGATGTCCGAGGGCGTGCCTGCCGGGGCCACCAGTCCGAACCAGGCAACGAGCTCATAGCCGGCAAGCCCTGCCTCCGAGATGGTCGGAACATCAGGCAGTTGCCGGTCGCGGCGCGGGGAGGTGACGGCGATTGCGCGAATTCGACCGGAGCGGATGTGGTTGATGGCGGCGGGGATATTGTCGAAAGTCATGTCGATCTGTCCCGCGATCAGATCGTTGAGCGCGGGCGCGGCCCCCTTGTAGGGCACCTGCGAAAATTTTGTGCCTGCCATCTGATTGAACATCTCGGCGGCAAGATGGCCTGTGGCGCCGAATGCTGCGGTGCCATAGAGAAGTGGGCGCGGGCTTGCTTTGGCGAGCGCAATCAGCTCAGGCACGGTCTGGGCGGGCAGATTGGGGTTGACCACGATTACATTGCCCGATACGGCCACCAGCGAAATCATGGCGAGGTCGCGCTGAGGGTCGTAGGGCAGGTTGGCTCGCATGAAGGGCTGCGTGGCGAGCGTGATGCCAGACATCATCAGCGTGTAGCCGTCGGCGGGCTGACGCACCACATACTCTTCCGCGATGCTGGTGGTGGCGCCCGCGCGGTTTTCGATCACCGTGGGCTGGCCCAGGTGATCGGCGAGCCTGATCGCGACTGCGCGTGTAAGGAGGTCGACGGTGCCACCGGCCGAGGCTGGCACCACGATCCGTACCGGACGAGAGGGGTAGCCCTGCGCAAGTGCTCCAGACAGGCAGCAAAGAGACAGGGCCGATGCGAGCAGGATACGGATCATGGTGGGAGGCTCCCGAAGCGGATCACGCCAGACTCTAGCCGAGCCGTGGCCGGCTGTTAAGGGTGCAACGGGCAGCCGGATGCATCAGACCCGGATGCGCGCGGCGAGTGCGGTGGCGCTGTCGCGCAGCAGGTTCTGGTCGGCCCCTGCCGCAACGAACAGACAACCCTGGCCAACGTAGTGGCGGGCGAGCGCCTCGTCGCCGGTGAGGATGCCGGCGGCCTTGCCGCAGGCGCGGATCCGCGCAATGGCCCGATCAATCGTGGCGAGCACCTCGGGATGCTTGGGGTTGGCAAGGTGCCCCATGGCGGCTGACAAATCACCTGGGCCGATGAAAACGCCATCGACGCCGTCGACGCGCGCGATCGCTTCCAGGTTCTCGAGCCCCTGAAGGGTTTCCACCTGAACCAGCACGCAGATTTCCTCATGGTTGCGCTGCGCATAGCCTGGCACCCTGCCGTAGTGGCTGGCGCGCGGCGCCCCCGCATAGCCGCGCACGCCCATCGGTGGATAGCGGGTGTAGGAAACCGCCTGGCGCGCTTCCTCCTCGGTTTGCACATAGGGCACGAGCAGGCTTTGGGCACCGATGTCGAGCAGACGCTTGAAGGTGACCATGTCGTTCCAGGGCGGGCGCACGATGGGTGTGGCGCTACCGCCAGTCATTGCCTGAAGTTGTGCGAGAACCTGCTGCAGGTCGTTGGGCGAATGCTCCATGTCGATCAGCAGCCAGTCGTAACCGCAGTGCGCGAGGATCTCGATGCTGATCGGGCTGCACAGGTGCGACCACAGGCCGATTTGCGTGCGGCCTTCGCGCAGGGCGTGCTTGAAGCGATTGACGGGCAGTTCCAAGAGAGTCTCCTTTTTCGGTTGCGCTCAGCGCACGAGGCACGGCCGCTTGGGATCAAAAGTCCAGCCGGGGATCAGATACTGCATGGCGAGCGCATCGTCGCGAGCGCCCAGTCCATGCTTCAGATAGAGCGCGTGGGCGCGCGCCACGGCGTCCGGGTTGATGTCCACACCCAGTCCGGGCCGGGTTGGCACGGCGATGCTGCCGTTCTCGATGGGCAGCGGATGGTGGGTGAGGTGTTCGCCGTCCTGCCAGATCCAGTGAGTGTCGATGGCCGTGACCCGGCCAGGCGCTGCGGCCGCGCAGTGCGTAAACATGGCGAGCGACACGTCGAAGTGATTGTTCGAGTGCGAGCCCCACGTGAGACCGAACATCTGGCAGAGCTGAGCCACGCGCACTGATCCCTGCAGCGTCCAGAAATGGGGATCGGCAAGCGGAATGTCCACCGATTGGAGCTGGAGACTATGGGCCAGCTCACGCCAGTCGGTCGCCACCATGTTGGTGGCGGTGGGAAGACCGGTCGCCCGGCGGAATTCGGCCATGACCTCGCGGCCTGAAAAGCCGCGTTCGGCGCCGCATGGGTCTTCTGCGTAGGCGAGTTCGCGATGCCGATCGCGGAGCAGCCGGATGGCATCTGACAGCAGCCAGCCACCGTTGGGGTCAAGCGTGATGCGGGCTCCCGGGAAGCGCTCGGACAGCGCGATGATGGCCTCCACCTCTTCTTCGCCGCGGAGTACGCCGCCTTTGAGCTTGAAGTCTGAAAAACCGTAGCGAGCCTGCGCGGTCTCGGCGAGCCGTACGATGGCCCGCGCATCGAGTGCGGGCTCGTTGCGAAGCTGCATCCACGAGTCGGTGGTATCGGGCTCTGAGCGGTAGCCCAGATCGGTCTGTGCGCGATCGCCGATGTAAAACAGGTAGCCCAGCACCTGCACCCGATCGCGCTGTCGCCCTTCACCCAGCAGATCGCAGACGGGGATGCCTTCGAACTGGCCCAGCAGATCGAGAAGGCCACTTTCCACCGCGGTGAGCGAATGGATGGCCACCCGCAGATCGAAAGTCTGCTGCCCGCGGCCACCCGCATCGCGGTCGCCAAAGCGCGCGCGCATCGTGTTGAGCGTGGCGCGCCAGGCGCCGACAGGCTGGCCCTCAACGATTGCGCGCGCCTCCTCAAGCGTTTGCCGGATACGCTCGCCACCGGGCACCTCGCCCACCCCAGTGGCCCCGCTCGAGTCGGTCAGCATCACCAGGTTGCGGGTGAAGAAGGGGCCGTGTGCACCGCTCAGGTTGAGCAGCATGCTGTCATGCCCGGCCACCGGAATGACCTGCATGCGGGTGACGATGGGAGTGCGTGCCATGGGAGGGTAGGATGTTGGGGTGAGATTCAAGGTGATGGCCTGCATTGTGCCCTGCTGGCCGCTATCGCTGAAAGGAGCATGCCGAATGAATCGACGACAACTGATTGCCGCCAGCGCGGCGCTCGCCTGCGCGCCGGTGATGTCACCGGTATCGGCGCAGAGCGGCTGGCCGTCCCGCCCTCTGCGGATGGTGATCCCTTTTCCACCGGGTGGGCCCACCGATGCATTCGCCCGGCTTTATGCCGCTGCGCTCGGCCAGCAGCTCGGCCAGCCCGTGGTGCTCGAGAACAAGGCGGGTGCATCGGGCGCCGTGGGCGCCCTCGAGGTGCGACGCAGCGCGCCCGATGGCTACACGCTGCTCTTTGGTACTGCTTCCACGCATGTGCTCTACAACCTGATTCAGCCGAAACCGCAATTCGATTCGCTTGCCGACTTCGCCTGGGTGGGCGTTCTGGGCGGCGCACCGCTGGTATTCGCGGTGCATCCGCAAATGCCCGCCACGCTGAGGGAACTGGTCGTGCGCTCGCGAGCGCAGCCCGGCAGCATGAGCTATGGCTCGCCGGGTAGCGGCACCATGATGCACATCGCTGCCGAGCGACTCAAGCAGCTTACCGGGGCTCAAATCGCGCACGTTCCCTACAAGGGCAGTGCCCCTGCGAGGCAGGATCTTCTGGGCGGCACGCTGCAGATGGCCATCGATACGCTGGGCCCCATGCTGCCTCAGCATCAGGCGGGCAAGGCGCGCATCGTCGGTATCGCCAGTGCCCGCCGCGCGGCGACGGCGCCTGATATCCCGACGGTGGCGGAGTCTGCTGGCCTCGCCGAGCCGTTTGAGGCCATGCTCTGGAATGTGGTGACCGTGCCTCGTGACACGCCAGGCGATCTGGTTCGCGCACTCGCAGAAGCAAGCCGCCGGGCGATGGCCGATCCGGCGCTGCGTTCGCAACTCGAGTCGCAGTCAATGTTTGCCGATGTGCACTTTGGTCCCGAGGCCGAGCGTTTCGCGCGAGCCGAGCTGGCCAAGTGGAAACCCATTGTTGATCAACTCGGTGACCAGGCAAGGGGCTGAGACCATGGCCGAGCATCTCATTCCGATTCGTTCAACGCTGTCGCTCGACATCGCAGATCAGATCTGCGTAGCGGCGCTCAAATTGCGGCGCGCCAACGGCCTGTTACCGCTCACCGTCGCGGTGCTCGATGCGGGTGGCAACCTGGTGAGCTTCCGTCGCGAAGACGGCTGCGGAGTGCTGCGCGCCGATATCGCCATGGGTAAGGCCTGGGGGGCGCTTGGCATGGGCATGTCGACCCGACAGATTCGCGATCGGCTGGCCAACCGCCCCACATTTCAATCCGCGCTTGCTGCGGCCTCGGATGGCCGCTTCATTCCCACGCCTGGGGGCGTGCTCATCATCGATGCGGACGGCCAGGCGATTGGGTCGGTCGGGATCAGCGGCGATGCGTCCGACAAGGACGAGTTCTGCGCCATCGGCGCGATTCGCGCAGCGGGCCTCGCCGCCGAGCCGCCCGAGCCGCAAGCCGACTGGAATGACGCGAAGCTGTGATCGCTAAAGCCTTGACCCGCCCAGACGCACGGAGACCCCCGATGCAGTTCCACCATGACTCGAATTTTGCGCGCCAATGGTGTTGCGTCACCTTCGCCCTCTCCCTGCTCTTGGGCGGTTTCGGTACGCTGGCTGCCGGCGCACTGGGCGTAATCGCGCTCGCGTTTGCCCCGCCAGCGCTCGCCCAACCGGCAGCGCCACCCCCGCCCGCAGCCCGTGACGAGTTTCGAGTCACACTGCTGGGCACTGGCAGCCCCGCACCCAACATGCGCCGCTTCGGGCCGGGAGTGCTGGTGCAGGCTGGCGGCAAGGTGCTTCTGATCGACTGCGGACGCGGCGTCACGCAGCGGCTGCGCCAGGCCGGTCTCAAGCTCGGACAGGTCGATGCGCTCTTCATTACGCATCTGCATTCCGATCACATCGTCGGCATCCCCGACCTCTGGCTCACCGGCTGGCTGGAGGCCGACTACGCGCAGCGCCCCGGACCCTTTGTCGTCTACGGACCGGTCGGTACGAGGCAACTCATGGACGGGCTCACCAGTGCTTTTGACTGGGACATCAAGGCCCGGATTGCCGATCAGAACCTCAAACCCGAGGTGATCCGTGCCGAGGTCACCGAATTTCAGCAGGGCGTAATTTACGACCGGGACGGGGTGAAGGTCACGGCCATCACGGTCGACCACGGGGAGCTTCTCACCCCGGCCTTTGGATTCCGCGTTGACTACGCCGGTCGGTCGGTCACGGTATCCGGAGATACCCGCTTCAGCGAAAACCTGATTGAAAGAGCGCTTGGCAGCGATCTTCTCATTCACCAGGTCGCGGCCGTGCGGCCCGAGCTTCTGAAGAATCCCGTCATCAAGGTGATCCTCGCGCACCATACCAAGCCCGATGAGGCCGGCGTTGTATTCAGCCGGGTCAAACCCCGGCTCGCGGTGTTCTATCACTTCGTCCTGCTGGGCATGCCGGGTACCGCCCCGGTCACCGAGAAAGATGTGTTGGAGCAGGCGCGTCAAACCTATGATGGGCCGCTTCTGATCGGCGAGGATTTGATGGCCTTCCGCCTGGACGCCGGCAATGTGGTGCAGATCGCACCGCGCACACCCTGATAAAGGATCAGAGATTGCAACCCAACCCGCTTGACGGAATCTGGCGCCTGGTGGAAGCGCGCGCCATCGATCAGCACGGACAGCCGCTTCCGCCGCCCTACGGGCATGCGCCGCTTGGCACGGTGCAAATCCAGGACGGCCGCATGCTTGCCGCGCTATGCAATGGCGACGCCGGGCTCGCGCCGGGCTTCGCACGCGAATACGTGTCCTATGGCGGGCCCTGTGGATTCGACGGAGAGCAACTCACGACCGAAGTCGACCTGTCAGCGCGTCCCGACTGGCTGGGGGCGCCTCAGATCCGGCAAGCCGAACTCACAGGGGACAGGCTGGTGCTGCGGCCGCCGCTTCGCGAGTACGGCGGCGTGATGCAGCGTCGCGAACTGATCTGGGAACGGGTCTGGCGACCGCGCGGGTAAGTTCACAAGCCGCTCAGTCCGCTTGCGCGCCGCGTCACTCGCGCCAGCCCCTGCTCGAGAAGCCCTGACTGTTCAGCGATGAGAGTGAAGGCCTGACGGGCGCGCGTGATGCCGGTGTAAAGCAGTTCGCGAGTCAGTACCGACCCGCTGTGTGCGGCAAGCACCAGGGCCGTATGTTCAAACTCTGAACCCTGGCTCTTGTGCACCGTTGCGGCAAAGGCGGTTTCCACCTGCGGGAGCCTGCCTGGTGACACCGCGCGCACGCCCTCTGGATGCGGGAAATACACCCGCATTCGATCGGAGGTCTCCACACCGGGCAACGCAATGCCGACATCACCGTTGAAGACACCGATCGCGGCTGAGTTGCGCGTCACCATGACCGGGCGTCCCGCATACCAGGTGCCGGCTGGGCTCAGCAAACCGGCGTGAGCGAGCGCCTGTTCAATGGCATGGTTCAGGCCGCTCACTCCCCAAGCGCCTTCCCGAACCACGCACAGCACGCGAAACCGGTCGAAGGCGTCGAGGATGCTGCGCACCCATCGCGTGTGGGCAGTGGCGTCACCGTGGGCGGGCCGCGCCTGTAGCAGTTCGAGGTAATCGCGGTACGAGGCCCGCGCGCCCGCGCGGCCATTGACTGCGAGTGCCACCACCTGTGACACGCTGCCGTGCTGGGTCGCAAACACCGGGGACGTATTGTCCACACCAAAGAGCGCGGCCACGCGCTCCGGTGATGCTGCATCGTTGACCGCGCGGGCCAGGGCCGCGATGGGGCTGGCGAAGCGGTGGCTTTGTTCGAGCACCACGGTCTGTCCGGTCAGCGGGGTGGGCGCGCGCTCGTCGGGAAAGAGGCTCAGGCTCGCCTGCGCGTGGTCGGTCTCGGCAGATTGAAAGACGCTGGTGTGAGGCAAGGTTTCCCCGGTTGCGGCTTCGATGAACCGAGCGGTGTCACGGTCATAGCGCGCCGCCAGTGGGGGGCCGCAGAGATCGCCCAGCACGGCCCCGGCCTCGACCGAGGCGAGCTGGTCCCTGTCGCCAATCAGGATCAGCCGCGCCGATGGCGGGAGGGCCTGAAGCAGGGCCGCCATCATTTCGAGGTGAACCATCGAGGCCTCGTCGATGATCACCAGGTCGGCCGCGATCGGGTGCGCGGCGTGGTGGCGGAAGCGCCTGGTGTGGGGGGATGCGCCCAGCAGCGCATGCAGCGTTCGAGCCGGACCGATTTGCCGACCGAGCGCATCCCCATCAAGCTCGGGGCTCAACACACCAGAGAGCGACTGCAGCGATTGATCGATTGACTGGCGCAGCCTCGCAGCTGCTTTTCCGGTGGGTGCGGCGAGCGCAACGCGTAGCGGTGCAGGCCCCTGATGCAGCGCGGCGAGCAGCGCAATCATGCGCGCGGCGGTGTGCGTCTTGCCCGTACCGGGCCCACCCGTGAGAAGGGTTAGCCGACCACGCGCGGCGATCGCGCAGGCGACCCGTTGCCAGTCGGGCTCGCGGCGAATCCCTGAGGTCGACCGTCGCGTGGTACCTGCCCCCGGGTGTTGCGCCGGCTCAGGTGGCGTCTTCGACCCTGTTGCAGGGTGTTCGAACAGTCGCGTGATCCACTGTCGCAAAGCTGCCGTATCCACCGGATCCCGGACGCTGCTCCGCGCGCGAATGGCACCCGCAACCGTTTGCTCATACTGCCAGTAGCGCCGCAGATAAAGTCTGGGGACAGAGCCGGTGCAATCAAGAACCAGCGGCTCGCCCTGGTCGGGCTCGTCTGGGCTCACCCAGACCGTTTTGCTCGCGCTGAGCGTCTCCAGCCATGCAGCTCGGTCAGCGGGCATTCCGCGCCAGAGCGATGTGGCGAGCGGGAGCGCCTCTGGCGGCCAGTCAAAGAGCGCGGTCTGCGACTGGCAGAGCGCATCGACTGGCAGGCAGGTGTGGCCCATTCCTTCCACTCGGGAAAGGAGGACAGCGGCAAGCGCCAGGGCCGGTCCGGCGTCCGGGTCGAGTGAGGTCAGAAAGTTGGCGAAGGCCCGATCGAGCAGGCGCAGTCCGCCTGCCCGCGCCAGGTCGCCCAATGCATCGCGCATCATGCGCTGGTCTCCGCCCGCAGCAGCCCGTCGAGCGCATCGAGCAGGGCCAGGACATTGGCGTCGACGGGCATTGCATACTCGCCCTGTACCGGGCCGTCGATGCCGCGCACGAACCAGTAGAGCGCACCCCCCAGATGCCGCGCGGGTTGATAGGCCTCGCCCAGCCGCGACCGAAGCAGCCGGTGAAGCGCGAGCAGATAGAGCGCGGCCTGCACGTCGTAGCGGTGACGCGCCATCTCCGCCTCGAGCGCGCTGCGATCGTAGGCATGGGCATCACGCCCCACCTGATTGGTCTTGTAGTCCAGCACCCAGAAACGACCCTGATGCTCGAACACCAGATCGGCAAAGCCCATCAGCATGCCGTTCAGCTGTCGGGTGGCGAGTGCCGGGCGTGGTTGTGAACCGAGAAGATGGGCTTGGCAAAGCGCATCAACGCGGCCGGCCTGCAGGTGCGCGGCCGGCATCCAGAACTCCATCTCGGGCAGGCGTTCATGCAGGTCGTTGAGACAGGCGTTCAGACTGGGCAGTGGAGTCGCAAGCAGGGTGTTGAGCCAGCACCCGACCGCTTCTTGCCACTCGCCGCGTCCTGCGCGCTCGCATCGTGACGCAAGCTGCGCGGCAAGCGCGGGGCGGGTGCGTAGTGCGAACCCCTCGCGGTCAAGCCACTCGAGGAGACCGTGAATGAAGTCGCCCGAGGCCCGGCCGCCCGGGAAGCGATGCCAGGGTGCCGGGTCGCTCCGAAGTGGGCGGAGCGGTCCGGCCACAGGCGCCGCATCACCTTCGTCGGCTGCGCGCTCGCGGACCCAGGCAGGCGAGAACGTCGCGTCATCCAGATTGCGAGTGAGCAGGGAGTAGCTGGCGGGTGACCAGTGGCGCTCGAAATTCGCGGCATAGGCGGGTCGAGTGGTGAGGGCCGGGCGCGAATGGTTTGCATGGACCCGTGAACACTCGCTGTGTTCGGGCACCGCTTCAAGCGCGATCTGAGAATTGAAGTGGGCTTGGGTGTCACGGGCGAGCGCCTGCAGCTGCAGGAGCCAATCGTCGGGTGATCGCTCAAGCTCGCCCGCGAGGAGTCGACCGGCGGCGCTTTGATGAGCGGTCACACGCGTGCTCCTGCCGTGCTTCTGAAGTCCGAATCCCATCCAGATCGCGTGCTGGGCGCGGGTCATCGCGACATAGAAAAGCCGCAGCTCCTCGCGCAGTTGCTCGAGCTCGGCAAAGGCGCGGTCGGCCGCATCGGGTTCGAGCTTGAGTGAACGCTGGCCCTGCGCATCGATCCGATTGACGAACGGCGAGCCGCGTTGCCCGGTCGATCGGGTGCTGCACGCAAAGGGCAGGCACACGACCGGATACTCAAGTCCCTTGCTCTTGTGGATGGTCACGATTCGAATCAGGTCAGCATCACTTTCCAGCCGCAGCAGATGCTCTTCGGTTCGCGTGTCGTCAGCCTCTGCGATGCGGCCCGCAAGCCAGCGGATGAGCGCCTGTTCGCCATCGAGCTCGACGCTGGCCTGTTGCAGCAGATCAGCCAGATGCAGCCAGTTGGTGAGCCGGCGCTCGCCATCGGGAAGGGGCCGCCAGCGGGCAGGAAGCCCCATGGCATGAAGGCTTCTTCGCATCATCGCAAGTGCGCCGCGCTCAATCCACACCGTACGCAGCAGCCGGAGCTGGTCGCACTGGGCGTCGAACGCCTCGTCATCGACCGCAAGGCGCTCGAGCTCCACGAGCGGGAGCCCTGCGGTGCGCGTGGCAAGCGCGGCCCGGACCAGCGAGAGATCGGTTGGGTTGGCGACCGCACGCAGCCATCGGAGCAGATCGGCGGCTTCGTCGGTGGCAAACACCGAATCGCCTTCAGACAGATAAACCGATGCGATAGCGCGGCGCGCCAGCGCACGCCGAACCGCCTCCGCTTCGCGGCCGGTGCGAACCAGCACTGCGATGTGGCGCGAGCGCAGGCGCGTCCATCCGCCATCAGCATCCTGGAATCCCGCGCCTTCATCATTCAACCAGTTAGCGATGCGCTCGGCGCAGCGCTCTGCAAAGAGTCGCCGTTGGGAGGTACTCGACCTGACCGTGCAGTCGTATTCAATCGTGATGGCGGGGCAGGGTCCAGCGGCTGTGACCAATGACTCGCGTCGGCCTCGGGACTCTGCGGGTTGAAAAGGGATGGGCTGATCGCCTGGCGAACCGAACAGGAAGGCGCCCGACCAGGCGTCGGTCGTGCTCGCCTGGCGTTCCTCCGCGCGCATGAACCAGCCGTTTACCGCGCCCACCAGTGCGTGCGTTGAGCGGTAATTGGTGTCCAGCGCATAGTGTCGTCCGGCCGTGGCATGGCGTGCGCGCAGATAGCTGTGAATGTCGGCGCCGCGGAACTGATAAATCGACTGCTTCGGGTCGCCGATCAGAAAAATCGCATGCCCGGGATCGTTGTCCGCGCAGCGATAGAGCGCATCAAAGAGCCGATACTGGGCGGGCGAGGTGTCCTGAAATTCATCAATGAGCGCAACCGGATATCGCGCGAGCACCGCTTGTCGCAGCGCCGCTCCGTGCTGGCCCTCGAGCGCCTGCGAGAGCCGCTCCACGATGTCGCCAAAGCCAAAGGATCGTGCCTGGGTCTTCAGCGCTGCGAGGCGCGCAGCCACCATGGCGGTGGCATGGATGCGAATCTCGGTATCTGGTTTGGGCAGCCCTTCGATCGCCTCAAGGAGCTGCGAGAGCTCGGCGAAGGCGGAGGGAAGTTCAATGGGCGGCGCGCCGGGCGCTCGGTGTGCGAGCAGGTCAGCAGGGCTTAGCCGCCGCCGCGCAGTGTCCGATTTCAAAACCGTCACGCCCACCGGATTGCTCGCCCAGCGGGTTATCTCATCCATCCAACGGTGGAAGTTTGCGCGGCTCAGTGAGCGGGGTGCCCACTCGCCTTTATGTCGTTTGATCTGCAGGTCAACCCAGTCGCGTATTGACTCTGCCCGCGCAACCCAGCCCTCACTCAGTGAGGCCAGGCGGTGAGCCTGCTCGGTGAGGGCGCGCGTGATGCACTCAGCGAGAGACTCCTTCTGGACGGGCCACGCACGCTGCTCTCCAATCAGGCGTGACACATCAGCGAGCATCGCATCGGGTGTGGGGTAGAGCGCGAGGAGTTTTTCAAGCGCAGGCCCATCCAGCGGATAGCACTGCTGGCGCCAGTAGTCATGAACGGCGTCGCTCACCAGCGTCTGCTCATCTGCGATCAGCGCCTCGTCAAACGGATGACCGGTATCAAAGGCGAACTCGCCCAGTATGCGCTGGCACCAGGCGTCGATGGTGAACACTGCGGATTCATCCATCGCTTCGGCAGCGGTGGCCAGTCGCCAGGCTGCGGAATCGCGCGCGGCCCGGTCAGGATAGCTCGCGAGAAGATCCGCCATGAAGCGGTCGTCGGATGCGGGCGGCTGCAGCCCCCGGAAGCAGCGGGCTGCCTCGATGAGGCGCTTTCGGATTCGATCCGACAACTCTTTCGTGGCCGCTCGCGTGAAGGTCATTACCAGTATCTCGGCCGGCATCAGCGGCTTGCCAAACGCGGTGGCTGCGGCGCCGGTCTCGCCATGACCGAGCACGAGCCGCAGATAGAGCGCGGCGATGGTCCAGGTCTTGCCCGTGCCCGCACTCGCTTCAATCAGGCGGCTGCCAAAAAGTGGCAGGCTGTAGGCGTTGAGGACCTGGGTCATTCGCCAGCCCGTCCCGACGTGGAATCAGCGTCGGTATCAACGGCCTCCGGAGAGTCGGTGCCGGCGTGCGCCAGGGCTGTGACGTGAGTGTCGACCCAGCGAACCAGCTCGGCGTAGATCGCATTGGCAAGCGATGCGAACCGACCGTCGTCGGCAAGCGCCTCGAAATCAGGAAAGAGCCGGGCAAGGACCGGGTCAGCCACCTCGCCGCGAACAGGGTCACCCCCTTCGTAGACCTGCGCGGCGTCGTCCTCGCTTTGTGTGACGCAGTATTCGATGGCAGTGCGGGCGGCGACCGGCAGGGGCTCCCTGCACGCCTGGCGATAAAGCGCCAGCAGTTCGGTGAGGATCTGCCTCGCGTGCTCCGGATCTGGCGGGCGGGCCCGGGCGGTGGCATCGCGCCCGACCAGAACCAGATGATCGTTCAGACCAGCGGCGCTCGAGACCAGGGCCAGCACCCAGGTTTCAAGCATGCGATAAGGCATGAGCTGGCGCTTGCCTGAGGAGGGGAAAAGAGCGTTCGAACTGGAATGGAGCTGGATCGCGGGCTGCGTCGCTTCGTTGGCAGACAGGCGAATCGCGGTGAACGCTTCGATCAGGTCGCTGCCCACTTCGACTCGAAGCGTGAGCGGCTCGAGCGCGTGCGGGTGCCGGTCGCGCTCTGCGATCCAGGCCCGCACCGGCTGCGCCGCGAGAGCGGTGAGCTGCTGCCGATACGCCTGACCGGGGCCACCCAGGGGCAGCCGCCCCTCTCGCGCGAGCCGCAGCAGGCGCTTGTCGATCAGGTCCTGGGGATCGTCGGACGACGGCACGTCGGCTTTTCCACCGCTTCGGCGATCAGGCAGTTCTGACAGGACGCCCCGCATGATGGAATCCAGGAGCTGGTAGGCATCCAGCGAATCCGGCGTGAATGGCTCTTCGCAAGCGAGCGCGGCTTCATCATCGCTCAGAAAAACCCCCAGGGTGGATTCGAAGTAAAGGCGGGACGGATTGCGCAGAAGCCGCGTGAGCACCTTGGGGGTGAGCCGGACTGACTCGGGCGACGACCCGGCGTGACGTGAGTCGGCGCTGTCCGCGCCCATGTCAGGCGAATGCACGCGGTGGGCTTGATCACAGGTTTCATCGATCGCCGCCCGCCATTCATGCGCGTGCGTGAAGAGCGGGCTTTGCGCCTCGAAATATCGGCGATTGAAGGGCTGCAAGGGGTGTGTGGTGGTACGGTCTGACAAGGCTTGCGCAGACCATCGCGCCGCCAGGTAATCGCGCAGCTGCGATACCAGCACCGACGGAGGTTGCTCGCTGTCATCGCGAACGCTTCGTCCGGTCCAGCTCAGATAGAGCAGGCGTCTGGCCGACAAGACCGCCTCGAGCATCATCTGACGATCATCATCGCGCCGGGCGCGGTCACCGGGCCTTCGCTGGCCTGCGAGCGCGATCAGATCGAACTCGGGCCGCGAAGCGCGTCGCGGATACTCGCCATCGTTCATGCCGATCAGGCACACCACATCAAATGGAATCGCACGCATTGGGGTGAAGGTACAGAACGTGACGCCCCGCCCCCGGAAGGCCCGCCCGAGCGTTGGCGTATCGAGTGCCGAGAGCCACGCCTCCCCGGCCACGGAGATGGGAATCGCCTCTTCAAATCCTGCCGACTCGCAGTCGGCGCGCCAGCGCTCAAGCGCGGTCTCGAGTGCCTTCACCACCGTCCCATCCGCCGGGCTGTCAGCTCGCACCAGATCGGTAAGCAGTCGCTGGAAGCGCGCCGCCCAGCTGGCCGGGTCGGCCGGTGTGGCGCAGGTGCGAAGCCAGTCGCCCAGTCGCTCAAGAAGGTCTGCCAGCGCACCGGCGAGTTCGGCCTCGAGCCCGCCCACCTCGGCAAATGGTTCGATGCCGTCAAAGGGTTCACCTGAAGCCGCCCGCGCATCGCCCACTGCCCAGCCAAGCAGCATGCGGCGCAGGCCGAACGCAGCGGTGTTGACCTCACCCGCTTCCCCCAGGCCCAGGAGGCCGCGCTGCTCAGAATCAAGCCCCCAGCGTATGCCTGCTTCCTGCATCCAGCGCATGAGCCTTGGAATGCCCTCGGCCTCCACCCCAAAGCGCGCGCCAATCGCCGGCACTTCAAAAAGCGCGCAGAGCTCGGGCAGCGTGCAGCGCTCATCGCGAATCCGCAGCACCCACTGGAGGGCGACCAGGAGGGGGCTGCTGCCGCGTGCGGCGAGGTCAGCGATATCAAAGGGAATATGACGACGATCGCTCTCATCGTATTGCCCGAACACCGCGCGGATCGCGGGCGCGAAGCGATTGATGTCGGGCACCATCACGATGATGTCGCGGGGGCGCAGTGCCCGATCGTGGTGGGGCTGGGCGAGGAGTTCGAGCAGCTGATCGTGCAGCACCTCGAGTTCGCGCACTGGCCCGTGAGCAATGTGGAATACGATGGATCGGTCGCTCGCAGGAACCGGCGGCAGCATCGGGCCACCCAGGGGTTCGAGATCGCGAATCTGCTGCTGCACTTGAGAAAGGATGGAATCGCCAGCTGGCTCCTCGTGATCGAACAAATCGATTCGCGGCAGGCTAAACCGCGATGTCGCCTGCTCTGCATCATCAAATTCATCGAGCAGCCGCACAAAGTCCCGCGACTGCCGTCCCCAGGCTGCGAGCAGCGGGTTGCCGTAGAGATGCATCTGATCGAGCCCGACCGAGGCGAGATCCCGGTCATGTCGAAGTCGGTGACGACGTTGTGCGGTGCGCAGAAGCTCGTGTCCCTCGATGATGTCAGCCCAGTGAAACCGGCAGGGGTTGGGAATCGCGAGCAGTACCTGGGCGTGCCGGGCGAGCGCGGACAAAAGGCGAAGAGTGGGGTACGGAAGGCTCGATAGCCCGAACACCACGACCCGGCTGGGAAGTGCGCCTGCACCGGCTTCGCCTGAGGGGTGGTGGGCGAGCCTGTCGATGACCCGGTCATGAACATGCGGACGAATCAGTGCGCGCTCATCGGGCGCGAGGTCGGCGAGCACCTGCTGCCAGACGAGTGCCTGCCAGCGATGCTCTGGCGGCAGCCGCTCGCGGCTGCCTCGCGCGGTAATCAGCACCTCATCGCCCGACGCCCAGTGGTCCAGCCAATCAGGGCGATGAACCTGATACTGGTCGAAGAGATCGGCGATCTGAAGAGCGAGCTGGTGGCGGCGGCGAGGCTCGCCATCGCCCAGGTAGTTGGCAAGTGGCGCGATCACCTCCGCGGGGAGCTCGCCGCCAGCCAGATTGCTCAGCACCCGCATCAGTCGCCAGACCAGCGTGGCACGGTCAAGCGGCGATCGCTCGGGTACGCTGTCTGCACCGAGTACGCGCCGGTACAACTGCCACTGGAATTGTCCTGGGAGTTGCAGACTGAGCGCCGCGCATATGCCGTGGCGCTGCGCAAGCGCCATCTTCAGCCACTCCCCCGTGCCATTGCTTTGCACCAGAACAATCTCGGATTCGAGGGGCGCGAGTGGGTAGCGGCTGACGAACTCGCCCACCGCATCGAGCAGCAGTTCGATGCGGTTACCGTGAAACGCCACAAGACCAGGCGTAAGCGCAGAGCGGGGCAAGGCGGGCCAGAGCTTTCGGAAAGTGTGGGTGGTGGACAGGGCGAGGCTCGCGACGCGGGCACAATCAGCCCGGGTCAGGAGCCTCCACAATCATCCCATGAACCGCCCGTCATCAAACCCCTCGCAAACGTCCCCCGGGCCGCGCTGCCCGACCGGAAGAGCTCTGCCATGAGCGCCCGCAGGGTGATGGTGCTGGGGGCGAGCGGCACCATTGGCCGAGCGGTGGTCAGGCACCTGGTCGATGGCGGCCATGAGGTGGTGTGCATGATGCGGCACCGGGGCAAGGACGAGCATGATGCTCGTGGGCCGGCGGTAGATGCGCTCGAGGCGGCGCTCGCGGGCGCCGAGCGTCGCTACGGTCTGGTGACCGACCCGGCGAGCCTGCGCGACCAGGGGTTTTGTGGTGAGCGTTTTGATGCGCTCATCTCGTGTCTGGCCTCGCGAACCGGCACCCCCGCTGATGCGTGGCGAATCGATTACCAGGCGCACGCCAATGCCTTGCCCGTGGCGCGCGAGGCTGGCATTGCCCAGATGGTGCTGCTATCGGCCATCTGCGTTCAGAAGCCGCTGCTTGCGTTTCAGCAGGCCAAGCTTGCCTTCGAGCGCGAGCTGATGGCTTCAGGACTCTGCTACAGCATTGTTCGGCCGACCGCCTTTTTCAAGTCGCTCTCCGGACAGATTGAGCGGGTGCGCGCGGGCAAGCCCTTCCTGATGTTTGGTCATGGCGAGCTCACCCGTTGCAAGCCCCTGAGCGATGCGGATCTGGCGGCTTACCTGGTGCGATGTCTCAGTGACCCCACCCTGCAGAACCGGGTGCTGCCGATTGGTGGCCCGGGTCCGGCCATGACGCCACGCGAACAGGGAGAAATGCTCTTCCGGCTATTGGGCCGCGAACCGAAATTCCGCTCGGTACCAGTGGCGATGCTCGATGTCATCTGCGCAGGATTGGCCCTGGCGGGGCGGGTGGTCCCCTCTCTTCGTGACAAGGCCGAGCTGGCAAGAATCGGACGCTATTACGCGACCGAATCAATGCTGGTGCTTGATCCGGCCAGTGGTCGCTACGACGCCGAGGCGACGCCTTCAACCGGTAGCGACACCCTGGAGGCGTTTTACAAGGCGGTGCTGGACGGGCGCATGGCAGCGCCCAATCTTCGCGAGCACGCCGTGTTCTGACTCAGAACCTCGCCTTGACCGCGTCTTCGTGTGCAAGCAGGGCCTTCACGCTTGCACGAGCCTCTACGCGGCTACGGTGCGCCGTGCAGTTCGCAAAGCGCGACAGGTCGGCGCCAAATGCACCGCCACGCCTGAAGGTCCAGTAAAAATAAGCATCGGCACAGCCAAAGCGTTCGCCAAAGAACCAGGTCTTGCCTGCGAGCATCTGCTCGGCGAGTTCGAACTGCTCGATCATGCCTTCGTGGCCGAGCGCCTTGACGCGCGCGGCTGAGCCCGGATCGTCGCAGTAGCGCTCGGGACGTGCCTGCTGGGTGAGCTTGGGGTGAATGCCCGACCCGCACCAGCCGAGCACGGACAGCGCCTGGATGTATTGCATGGGGTCGGAAGGCATCAGGCCGGCCTGCGGAAACTGCCTGTCTATCCAGGTTTGAATGGCGACGTTTTCGGTAATGACCGTGCCATCAACGATCAGCGCCGGCACTTTGCCCTTTGGATTGATCTTGAGGTACTCGGACTTGTGGTGCTCACCCGCGCCGAGATTGAGGTCCAGGGTATCGAATGGGGCCCCCGCTTCCTTCAGCAGGATGTAGGGGGCGATGGCGCAGGCGCCGGGCGCAAAGGCGAGGGTGATTTTCATGAAGGCGGGTCCTTTCAGAAGGGGGGCGAAAGATTCGATCGCGTCTGCCTCATGACCATCCGGTGACCTTGGGTAGCCAGGTACAAAGCGCCGGGAATAGGGTGATGACCGCGAGTCGCGCCACATCTGCCAACACGAAAGGCGTGATGCCGCGATAAATGCTCATGAGCGGAATGTGCGTGGCCATTGACTGCACCACGAACACATTGATGCCAATGGGCGGAATGATCATGCCCATGCTGATGAGCACCACATTCACCACGCCCCACCACAAGGGGTCGTAACCCAGTCCGATGATGAGCGGGTATACGAATGGCAGCGTGATCACCATGGCTGCAATCTCGTCGAAGATGGCGCCCGCGATCAGGTACATCACCTGCAGCATGATGATCACCATCAACGAAGAGACGCCGAGCTTTTCGATGCCTTCGACGACTGCCTGGGGCATGCCTGAAAGCGTGACGAAATAGCTGAACACCGAGGCGCCGATGATGATGACGAAAATCAGCGCAGTGGAGGTGACGGTATCGCGGATCGACTCGATAAAGCGAGCCTTGGTGAGCCGCTTTCGCACCAGCGCAATGAAGAAGGCAAAGGTCGCCCCCACTGATGCCGCCTCATTCACGGTGAACATGCCGGAGTAGATTCCCGCGCCGACGGCCAGCGCGAGCAGCACGACCGCCCAGCATTCGCGAACGGTCGCCATTCGCGCCGCCCAGTCGGTTCGCGGACCGACCGGCGCCTGGTCGGGGGCAAGTCGCGCGTAGGCCGATACGGCAGCCATGTAGAACACCACGGTAAGCAGTCCGGGAATGACCGAGGCGACAAACAACGCGGTGATCGAGTTTTCAGTGAGAACACCGTAGAGCACCAGAATTACCGAGGGCGGGATGATGATGCCCAGTGTTCCCCCTGTGGCGATGGTGGCGGCGGCGAACCCCTGTCCGTATCGGTGCGAGAGCATTTCGGGCAAAGCAATTCGGGACATGGTGGCCGCGGTGGCAACCGACGACCCGCAGACCGCGCCGAATCCCGCACAGCCGAGCACAGTGGAGATTGCGAGGCCTCCAGGGCGATGCCCGAAAAAGGCGCCTGCCACCCGATAGAGTTCGGTGGACAGGCCGCCCGCATGCGCAAAGTTGCCCATCAGCAGAAAGAGCGGAACGACCGCGAGCGACAGGCTGCCGAGTGCGCTGGAGGGTTCAGTCGACAGAAGTGAAAGCGCAGGCTCCCACCCGATGATGAATCCGCAACCGACCAGACCCGCCACGCCCATGGCCACACCAATCGGTACATGAAGCGCAATCAGCGCAAACATGAGGCCAAGGCCGAGCAGTCCGGTGAACAGAGGGTCCATGTGCGGCTTAGTGCTCGGGCTCTTCGGCGCGGCCATCCAGCGCCTGCAACCAGCGGTGGATGACCAGCATCTGGGCAGGGATTGCGACCGCCATCACCAGCGTGGCCAGTAACCATGCCGGTGCGACCGGAACTTCTATGGTGCGTGTGGTGGCGCCGCGTCCATGCTGGTCAATGACGAACAGAAAAAACTGCCAGGTGACCAGCGCAAAAAACATCAGCGTAACCGAGCACCCGAAGATCTCGAGCATGCGATAGCCTCGCCGAGGCAACGCCTTGCCAAGAAAGCGGATCGTGACGTTCGACTGGCGGAGAAGTCCGGCGGGGAAGGCCGTGGCGATGATGACGGCCATCACCAGGCTCAGGATGTCGGTAAGCCCGGGCAGCCGGGACCAGCCCAGGTAGCGCGCCGCACCTTCGTAGGTGGTGAGGGCAGCCGCTACACAGAGACCGGTGAAGCCAAGCAGCGCCAGACGGTCGGTGAGTCGGGCGAACCGGCTCGAGAAGCTTTGTGTCACGGCCAGGCTTTCAGCCGCGGATCTTCTTCAATTGCGCGATCGCTTCGGCGTAAATCTTTTCGCCGTTGGGCGACTTCTGGATCCACCATTTGTGGACGACCTGCGCCTGCTGGGCGTAGCGTGCCTTGTCGGAGGCCGCGAGTTCTGCAAGCTGGATCTTGGCATCCTTCTCGACCGAGGCCCGGATCTCCTGACCCACCCCTTCGTATGCCTCGCCCGCCCCACGCGCCAGAGCCGGGCCACCGTGCTTCATGACGGCGTCCTGTACGTCTTTGGGCAATCCGTCAAAGGTCTTCCGGTTCATGAGAAGCAGGAAGGGGATGACGCCGATAGGCGCGAGCTGGTTCTGGCGCACCAGCGGCAGCGTCTTGAATGTGCGCATGCCCGACCAGCTCTGGATCACCCCATCCAGCGTTCGGCGCTGGAGGCCCTCGTTCATCTCGGGGCTGTCCATGGTTTCGGCACTTGCGCCCATGACCTTGAGCCATTCGGCGTGCACGGCGCCCACCGATCGGATCTTCTTGCCCTTCAGTTCGTCGAGCGATTTGATCGGATTGCCCATCCAGAGATTGGAGACCTCGGTTGCGAAGAAGCCCACCAGATGAACATCCTCGATGCCCCGGAGCAGCTTTTTTTCGCAGAGATGCCAGCCCACGAGCGCCGCTTCGGTGGCGTTCTCAAAGAGAAAAGGCAACTCGAAAAGCTGCATGTCCTCGAACTGCTTGCCGTGATAGCCCGGAAGCACCCATGCCACATCAGCGACCCCGGTACGCACCAGATCGAATTGCTTGAAGGCGTCCTTGCCGAGCGACCCACCCCAGAAGCCCTGAAAGCGGGCGCGGGTCCCCACTTCCTGCTGCGTGGCGAGCATCCAGGGTTTGATCACCTTGGCCACCCCTACCGACTGCTCCGGCACGAACGTGGCCACCTTGACCAGCGGGGTGGATTGCGCATGAAGCTGCGAAGCCAGGGGCACGGTGGCGATTGCGCCTGCAGCACTGAGAAGGTGTCGACGGGTCGGGTTCATGGTGTCTCCAAAGGGGTGTCAGGCTCCACCTCGGCAGGGTGGTTTTGCCACAAGGAAGCAGAGTGTAATTCGGCCAGGTGGTTTTTGCGCGGACTGCACGCCAGCCCGCCCCAATCACTGTAGTGGGCTGTGGCCCAGCACCTGTGCGATGAGCGAGGCGGCTGTTTCGGGTAGCGCATCGCCACGCCAGGCTACATGCCCATCGGGTCTCACCAGGACCCAGCGTCGCTCGTACAGCCGATCGTGTGCTGGGCCCGGAAGCGCGCGGTGGCGAAGTACGATGCCGTGCTGGTGGAAGGCGGCGTTGATCGCTTCCTGCGGTTGGCACGCGTGATCGGCTGGCGTATCTGATGCACGCACCAGCACCCAGTCTCGGCCGAACCAGTCGAGCGTGCTGGTGCCACGCAGGCTCTGCTCCTCCGTAAGCCACGCGTGCGGCGCCCGCGAGCCCGGCCAGGTGCTGGGTACGACCTGTGCCGGGTCATCCGGCGGCTCGGGGCTGCCGTCTGCGATCACCACCGGGGAGTCGACATATCGGTAGCCCAGATGGAGGCCAGCCGAATTGAATTGCCGGCTCATCCAGCGGATACGCGGGATGATGCGAGCGCGGGCCTGCTCGCCCGCCGGGCTGTTCTCATCAATCTCGGGTGGCACCTCATCCATCACCATGTCGATCTTGTCGGAGTTGTTGGCCGAGACCACACTGTTGCGTACCGCAATCGGCTTGCGCTCGATCTCGTAGCTGTCGAGCAGACGCTCGCCCGCCTGCCCGGCCTCGAAGGCAGCGAGCTTCCAGCCCAGATCCATTGCATCACCGATGCCGGTGTTCATTCCTACGCCGCCGGTGGGCACAAAGAGGTGTGCGCTGTCGCCGGCGAGGAAAACGCGCCCACCTGGCGAACGCCATTGCCGGGCTACCGATTGATGGTGATGCCAGTGTGTGCTTGCACAGAGTTCGAACTGAAAGGGCCGGCCGACTGCCCGAGTGAGCACCTCGTGCGCGTCGATGGCCTCGGTGCTCCTGGCGTGATCCAGAAAATAGTATTGAAAGCTCCACAGCTCTGCGCCGTCGATGGCGGTGAAAACGCCAAAGCTGTCGGGTGCGAATACAAAATAGAGATTTCCCAGACCCTTGCCGTGTATCGCCAGAAACTCCTTCGACCGGAAGTAGAAGCTGACATTGGCGCGCATCTTCCCGCGCCCGTTGTAGCGTATGCCGAGCGCGCGCCGAATCGAACTGGTGCCGCCATCGCACGCGACCAGCCAGCGGCTTCGAAGCCGGTGCGTGGCGCCGCTCGACAGATCGGTGGCCACCGAGGTGACGCCGAGTTCATCCTCCTCAAACGAATCGAACCGCCATCCGTGGCGAAGGCTCACACCGGTTTGGGACTGCGCAAACCGCCAGAGCACCGGTTCAAGCGCCTGCTGGCCGATCTGTGTCTTGTAGAACGGCGACCACTGCAGCTCGCGCCAGCGCGCCATGACCTCCGGCGGACGCTCGATGGTCTGGCGGATCGAAGGCGACGTGATCCGATAGAGCTCGTGCCCCGCGAGACGGCTCGAAAACGTGATGAAGTAATTGACTTCCGGCGGGAGCGCTGCGCGGTAGATGTCATTGGTGATGCCCCAGCGACGGAAATACTCCATGGATCGGGCACCCAGCAGGGTCGCCTTGGGGTGTTCTGTGGGCGCGGTGCGGCTTTCAAGCAGCGTGCACGGCAGGCCACGCCACCCAAGCTCGCCGGCGAGCGACAGGCCCACCGGCCCCCCTCCTACGATCAGCACCGGGGTTTCGATCACAGACGCCTCCTGAGGACGGTTACTTGAGCTGATTCTAGAACGCAAGCCCCGGGTCGCGGTTTATCCGTGCGAGTGTGTGATTCGCCGTGCAAAGGCTGCAGGCTTAAGATTCCAACTGTGTCTTCGGATCATCGCGCCGTGTCGCACCCTCTGCATCAAACCCACCATGAGTGATGTCGTCATCGTCGGCGCCGGCGTGGTTGGCGCATGCACCGCGCTCGCCCTGCTTTCCGAAGGTCATCGCGTAACAGTCGTCGAGCCGGCTGCGCCCGGCGGCGACCAGGCGGCCAGTTATGGCAATGGGGGTTGGCTCAGTACGGCGTCAGTGGTCCCCATGTCACTACCCGGGCTCTGGAAAAAAATTCCGCGCTATCTGCTCGACCCCGATGGCCCTCTGGTCATCCGTGCGGCAGCGCTGCCAGGGCTTGCGCCCTGGCTCGCCCGCTTTGTTGCTGCCGGGCGCAGCCTCAAGCAGGTGTCCTCGACTGCGCGCGCGCTGTCCGCCCTGCTTCACGATGCACCGGATCGCCACGCGGCGCTCGCGCGCGAGGCGGGCGTGCCCGACCTGATTGCCCAGTCAGGGCTGACCTATGTCTATCCTTCGCGCGAGGCCTTCGAGGCGGAGGCGCTTGCCTGGCAGCTGAGGCGCGAGCAGCAGGTCAGCTGGCGCGAGCTCGACAGCAATGAGCTCCGAGTCCACACGCCGGGGCTCGCACCCTCCTACGGTTTTGGAATTGAAGTGTCATCGGGTGCTCACTGCCGCGATCCCGGGGCCTACGTGGCAGCGCTTGTTGCGCTCGCGCGCGCTCGCGGCGCCGTCTGGGTGAGCGGCGAGGCAACCGGTTTCCGTGTGGTGGGTGGGCGGCTCCGCGCGGTTTCTGTGGGGCGGACCGAGCTTACAGCCGAGTTTGCGGTCATCAGCGCGGGCATCGATTCTGCGAGGCTTGCGCGTGCGGCCGGCATCCGAATCCCGCTTGAGAGCGAACGCGGCTATCACGTGGTGCTCCCGGCCGCAGAGGTGCCCATGCGAACGCCCATCATGCCCTCCGACGGCAAGATGGCTGTCACCCAGATGGCGCAGGGACTTCGCATCTCCGGCCAGGTTGAGCTCTCGAGCCGGCGCGCTGAGCCCGACTGGCGCCGCGCCGACATTCTGCTTCGCCACGCGCAGCGCCTGTTCCCCTCGCTGGCTGTGCCATCTTCGAGCGAGGGCGTGCCGAGATGGCTGGGCCATCGCCCGTCGACCCCCGATGGGCTGCCGGTGCTCGGGGCATGCGCGCCATCGGGCCAGGTGCTCTGCGCGTTCGGACATGGGCATGTTGGGCTCGCCTCGGCGCCCGCGAGCGCTGAACTGATCACCGATCTGATCGCGGGTCGCCCGCCCCGGATCGACCCCCTGCCGTATCGCGCATCCCGTTTCGGCTGGGCCTGACCCTGCCTGCCACGATCACCGGTTTGTCATCTGATATTTCGATGATGTTGGAACGAGCGTTGGATTGCCAGAAGGAGAGACGCTGATGAGAGTAGGCATCAATGGCATGGGCCGCATCGGGCGGCTGGCGCTCCGAGCGGCTTTCGGGGCCGCCGAACGCCTTGCCGACGACCCGCGCGCGGGTAACCGGCTGGAGGTCGTCCACCTGAATGAACTGAAGGGGGGCGCTGCAGCCACCGCGCACCTGCTCGAGTTCGACAGCGTGCAGGGCCGCTGGCGCGAATCGATCTCCTCCGAGGGCGATGACGTCATCCATCTCGGCCATCGCAGACTGGGGTTTTCTTCCCACGCCAACGCTGCCGATATCCCCTGGGGTGAACTCGGGGTCGATCTGGTCCTCGAATGCACCGGCAAATTTCTGACCCCCGAGACGCTTCAGGGGCATCTCGACCGCGGCGCCAGGCGGGTGATCGTGGCGGCGCCCGTCAAGGTGGGCGATGTGCTCAACATCGTGGTGGGCGTGAACGATCATCTCTATGATCCGGCCCGATATCGCATCGTGACTGCTGCGTCCTGCACCACCAACTGCCTTGCGCCGGTGGTGAAGGTTGTGCACGAGCACCTGGGCATTCGCCACGGTCAGATCACCACCATTCATGACCCGACCAACACCAATGTGGTGGTCGATGCGCCACACAAGGATTTGCGCCGGGCGAGAAGCGCCATGCTGAGCCTCGCGCCCACCACCACCGGCAGCGCAACCGCGATTGCACTGATTTATCCGGAACTGAAGGGCAAACTCAACGGCCATGCCGTGCGCGCCCCGGTGTTGAACGCCTCGCTCACCGACTGCGTGTTTGAACTGAAGCGCGAGACCTCTGCGGCGGAGGTGAATGAATTGTTCGCGCAAGCTGCACACGGCGCGCTGGCGGGCATTCTCGGTTATGAAGAACGGCCGCTGGTGAGCGCCGACTACGCGCGCGATACGCGGAGCGCCATTGTTGATGCGCCCTCGACCATGGTCACCGACGGCACGCTTCTGAAGGTCTACGCCTGGTACGACAACGAGATGGGCTACGCATGTCGAATGGTTGACCTCGCCTGTCACCTTGAGCGACAGGGGCTGTGAGACCCACATGAATTCGGGAACCCGCCATTACGCCATCGTCACCGCCGCCTATTGGGGGTTCACGCTGAGCGATGGAGCGTTGCGCATGCTGGTGCTGCTGCATTTCTACAGCCTCGGCTACTCGCCCTTTACGCTGGCCTTCCTGTTTCTGCTCTACGAGGCGATGGGCGTTGTGGCCAATCTGATCGGTGGCTGGCTTGCAACGCGGTTCGGAATCGCGCGAATGCTGGTGGTGGGGCTCACCACCCAGATCACCGGGTTGATGTTGCTGTCGGCGCTGTCTCCCGAATGGAGCGGGGCCATGTCTGTGGCCTGGGTGGTGCTGGCTCAGGGCATCTGTGGTGTCGCGAAAGACCTGACGAAAACCGCCAGCAAGTCCGCGATCAAGCTCACCGCGGGTAACGCCTCGGGGCAGCTCTTCAAGTGGGTCGCGTTCTTCACTGGCAGCAAAAACGCCATGAAGGGCGTGGGCTTTTTCCTGGGCGGCCTGCTGCTGCAGGCGCTGGGATTTCGGCTGGCGCTCTGGACCATGGCGGGCCTGTTGCTTCTGGTGCTGATCGGCGTCGTGTGGTGTGTTCCCCGCCTTATGGGCAAGGGCAAGGCCTCGAGATCTGCCCGGGAACTGTTCGCGAGGAACCGCGGAATCAACCTCCTCGCCGCTGCGCGCGTCGCGCTCTTTGGCGCCCGAGACGTCTGGTTTGTGGTGGGCGTTCCGGTCTTTCTTTACGCGGCCGGATGGACTTTCACGATGGTAGGGGCCTTTCTCGCACTCTGGACGATTGGCTACGGCGCCGTTCAGGCGCTGGCACCCGCACTGGTGCGGCGAAGCACAGACGGACTGAGCGCCGAGGTACCTGCCGCCCGGCTGTGGTCGGGGCTTCTCGCGCTGATTCCGGCGACGCTCGCGGCGCTGGTCATCGCGCAGGTCCCTCAGCTTGAATGGGTAGTGGTGGGCGGGCTTGCCGCGTTCGGGTTTGCCTTTGCAATCAACTCCTCGGTTCACTCCTACCTGGTGCTTGCGTATGCCGGGTCCGAAAAGGCGGCCGAGGATGTGGGCTTTTATTACGCCGCCAATGCGATGGGCCGCTTTTTCGGCACATTGATGTCGGGGCTGCTTTATCAGTGGGGTGGTCTTGAGTGGGCGTTGTCCGGCTCTGCAGTGCTGCTCGCGATCTGCTGGGGCATCACGCTGGGGTTGCCTGTCCGGTTGCGGGAAGGGGCGCCCAGCGCACCATGACTGAAATGACCGAGCAGGCGGCAGTGCGAGCCTTGTCGGCGCTCGCCCAGACGGCGCGGCTCGGTGAGCATGCCCCGGATCGAATGCAGCGCTAGCGCCCCCGCCGCTCTGCCCGCTTGTCGAGCATCCGAAGAAGATCAGCGCGAACCGACTCCACATGCTCTCGCAGGCAGTCGCATGCTTCGTCAATTGCACCGCGCCGAGCGAGCTCGATCAGCCTGGCGTGTTCGCGGCGCGCCCGCTTTCTCGCGGCATCGGATGATAGCTGGACCCGGGTGTAGCGATCGGTTTTCTGAAGCAGGCTTGCGACCACCGCGCTGGTTTGCGGTAGCGACGCGCGGGCATAGAGCGCAGCATGGAGTTGCTGGTTCAGGACGCCCCAACGCGCTGGATCCCGCTCCCGCACAGCCGCCTCGAAGCGCGCCTGGATGGCATCGATTGCCGCGAAATCGACTGCATCCAGACGCTTGATCGAGTCGCGAAACAGTCGCGTCTCTAGCAGTACGCGAAGATCGAATACATCGTTGACCTCATCGCGGGACAGCTCGGTAACCACCGCGCCCTTGTGAGGAACCATCCGGACAAGCCCTTCCGCCTCGAGCTGTATCAGCGCCTCGCGCACCGGGATCCGGCTGACGCCGAAGCTTTCCGCGAGCGCGTCCTGGCGGAGCTGCGTGCCCGCCGGATAGTCGTTACTCAGGATCTGCTCGCGGAGCCGGTCGACGACGATGCCTGCGAGCGTGCGGGGTGGAAAGTCTTGGGACATGATATTGACGAGCGGATTTTATACAATATACGATGTGCAGATGAGCGCTGCAACCGGTCTCCATTCCCCAACGAGCGAAAGCCCCGAACCGCCTGCATGGCCGGTCCGAACGGTGCTCGCCATGTCTGCGTTCATTCTTCGTATCGAGCGGGTCGCCATCATCTTCCTGATGGCTCTTCTTCTCGTGCTCATTCTGCTTAACGTGGTAACCCGCTACTCGGGCTCGTCAATTTACTGGGTCGATGAATCAGCGGTGTTTTCTGTCGTGTGGCTCACCTTTATTGGCGGCTCGGCCATGACGCGACTGCGCCTTGATTTCGCCATGTCCATGCTCACCGACAAGCTCTCGCCAACCTGGGCGCGCAGGGCGAAAGTGGCGGCGGGGCTTTTTGTGGTGGGCTTTGCCCTTGCGCTGGCCGTCATGTGCGCACTCTGGCTCGACCCGCTCGGCTTTGCCCAGGCCGGGTTTGATGCCAGGAAGTTTGCCGCTGCATCCTTCAATTTCATTTACACCGAGCGCACCCAGACGCTTAACTGGCCCACCTGGGTGCTCTACCTCATTGTTCCGCTCTTTTCGGTCACGCTGTTCTTTCATGCGCTGGCCAATGTGCTTGAGGATTTTCGTCTCGCTCCGGCGGCGCGCTTCCTCTCGTTCAAGCTCGGCAATTCGCAGGGCATCAACTGATGCTGACGCTCACCGCTTTCACCCTGGTGCTGCTGGTGGGCGTGCCCATCGGGCTGTGCCTGTGCCTGGGTGCCATCGTTTATATCGCTGACTCTGGCAACCCGCTTCTCTTCAACAACTACCCGCTACAGCTTTTTGGTGGCGTTGACAGCTACGGGCTCATCGCCATTCCGCTCTTCATCCTCATCGGCGAGATCATGAATGCGGGTGGCATTACGCAGCGCATTGTTCAGATGGCAATGGCCTTCGTGGGTTCGCTCAGGGCGGGGCTTGCCTACGTGAACGTGCTTGCCAATATGATGGTTGCGTCCATTCTGGGATCGGCCACAGCGCAGGTGGCCATCATGTCTCAGATCATGGTTCCCGAGATGGAGCGCAAGGGCTACGACAAGACCTTCGCTGCGGGCCTCACCGCCTTCAGCGGCATGCTGGGCCCCATCATCCCGCCCTCCGTCATGTTCGTGGTCTACAGCACCCTGGCCCAGGTGGCGGTGAGCGACATGCTGGTGGCGGGCATTGTTCCTGGGGTGATCCTCACCGTCCTGTTCTGCGCGATCATCGCAATTCTCGGGGCGATTCATCAGTTCCCGGCGGGCGAGCGTCGCAGCTGGCGTGAACGCGGACGCACCATCCTCGATGCAGCGCCCACGCTGCTGATCCCCATTGTGATCGTCGGCTCCATTCTTGGAGGCGTTGCCAATGCCACCGAGTCGGCGGCCGTCGGTGCGGTGGTGGCCGCACTGGTGGGGCGCTTCTTCACCCGCGAGTTCGAGTTTTCCCGACTGCCCGAGATGCTGCTGCGAGCGGGGGTCTATTCGGCCATCGTGCTGTTTCTGGTGGCAGCGGCGTCTGTTTTCTCGTGGGTCCTGGTGTACGGCAAGATCCCGCAGGCGCTTGCCGCGTCGGTGCAGCAGATCGCGAAAGACCCCACCACCTTCCTGCTCCTTGTGAGCGTTGCGCTCCTCGTCATTGGCACGGTGATTGATGGGGTGCCGGGCCTCATCATGACGGTCCCCATCCTGCTGCCGATCGCCACCGAGGTATACGGAATCGATCCTCGCCATTTCGGTGTGGTGGTGGTGGTCAACCTCGTGTTGGGCCTTCTTTCGCCGCCTGTCGGGCTGTGCTTTTTTGTGGCGGCGGCCGTCACCGGCGCCAATCCGGGCCGCATGTTCGTGGCCACCGCACCGTTTTTCGTGGGGGCCTGCGTCGTCCTCCTTCTGCTCTGCCTGTATCCGTCGCTCTCGCTCGTGCTCCTGAAATAAATCACCATCCATCTGGAGGCAATTCATGTCTGTTTCTCGTCGTGATGTTCTGATCGCTGGCTCCGCCGCATCGGTGGGCTTTCCAGCCATTTCCGTGGCGCAGTCGCGGCAGTTGCGCCTGGGCATTCTCACGCCGGTCGGTCACCCGTGGAACCGCGCGGCGCTGAAGGTTGCCGAGCAGCTGAACACGGAAACCAAGGGGCGCCTCACCCTGACCGTGTTTCATTCCGGTCAACTCGGCAACGAATCTGCGATGTTGCAGCAAATGCAGTCGGGTGCGCTCGACATGGGCTGGATCATGGCCGCCGAACTGGGTTCGCGGGTTCCCGCCATCGCGGCGATCACCGCACCCTACGTGGTCGATTCCACCGACAAGATCGCCAAGCTCGTGCGTCATCCTGTGGCAATGAAGCTCTTCGATACGCTGCCTGGCGAAACCGGCACTATCGGTCTGGCCTGGGGCATCACCGGCATGCGAGCGATTTTTGCGGCGCGTGACATCAGCAAGATCAGCGACATCAAGGGCATGAAACTGCGGATCAACCCGACGCCTGCGTATCGCGATTTCTATCAGCTCCTGGGGGCGTCACCCACGCCCATCCCCACCCCCCAGGTGTTCGATGCCATGTCCAATGGCCAGGTGGACGGCCTCGAGGCCGACCTGGAGTTCTCCTGGAACCAGCGCTTCGACAAGGTGTCAAAGTCGATTCTGCAGATGAACGCGATCTTCATGCCCGTGATCGCGCTGGTGTCCGGTCGTGTGTGGCAGGGCATGCCAGCTGCAGACCGTGATCTGATCTCGCGCGCAGTCAAGTCTGCGCTGGATGCTCAGATTGACGATCTGGCGGGTAACGAGCCCAAGCTGGTCGAGCAGTTCAAGGCAACCAATATTCCGTTCCGAAACGCCAACCGTGCCGACGCGGAGGCCGTGGTGGCGGAATACGACAAGATCTGGTTGCCCAAGGCGCCCATTCTTGCCGAGCTTCGCAAGGCCGGCCGCAGCCTGTAACCCTCTCGTATCGCGCGCGGCTCTCGCCGCTTTCAATGTGTCCAGTCGATCTCCGGCCCTGACCGGAGATCCTCCTTTCTGAAGCAGGATGTCCTATGACTGCCAACATCTTTTCTGGCGTGATTCCCGCGCTCATGACGCCCTGCGGTTCAGACCGTCAGCCCGATTTCGCTGCGCTTGTTCGCAAGGCGCGCGAGCTGATCGGCCTGGGCATGAACGCTGTGGTCTATTGCGGCTCCATGGGTGATTGGCCGCTTCTCACCGACGAGCAGCGCATGGAGGGGGTGGCGCACCTGGTGCGGGCCGGTGTGCC
>Ga0172373_10001695_pt1 | contig 35289 bp, 35 predicted proteins | sample Lak10m_2_FD_114546 | JGI IMG/M metagenome (GOLD analysis project Ga0172373, IMG submission 114546) | Freshwater microbial communities from Kabuno Bay, South-Kivu, Congo - kab_092012_10m | ecosystem: Environmental > Aquatic > Freshwater > Lake | place: Democratic Republic of the Congo...
AAGTAGTTTTAACTTGATAGGAAATCGCTTCGAAATGCCAAACGTTTCATACACGTAACCGGTATAGGCAACCCTGAAAAATGCAAATGGGAAGTACACAAAAGGGCAAAATCAGCTATTCAGAATGCCGTACTTTCAATTCCAGCCTCCTTAGCCAAACTGAAGCAATTGCAATCAGCAGCCGTGGCCATATCAGCCAGTGGATGGTATAACCCAGGGTTAGAAACAGTAAAGGGTCTTCTAATTGCGAATGTGAAACAGCCACATGATGGTTAAGCAGATCGGCATCTTGGCGACTCATGCGTCCTTTCTCACGCTGGTCGATCATAATGGCCGAACCATACGCCAGGCCAATAAGGTTGGCTACCACCCAGCTAAGGGTAGCCGACTCGGGCAGTCCAAACAGCTTCATCAGCGGTGATAAAGGCTTGTTAATGGCTTTTATCCAGCCGAACTCTTCCATAATTTGCTGAAATACCAGCAATAGGTTAACCAGAATCAGGATTTTAATCACGGTAGTTGAAATGGATGCCAGCCAATGCATTAGAACCGCCGAAAATGCCACTTCATGTGCCTGAAGCAGGGTAGTGGTTTGCGACATGCTTCCGGGCATAAGCATATTGAGCATCCAGGCAACAACAAAACTGCCGGTGAGTCGCAATATCAGCATCCGCGCGACCGAAGAACCGGTACGTTTCATTACAGCCGACTCAATCAGAAAGCCGTGCGAAACCAGGCACATAGTTGCCAGAATGGTGCCTTCGCGTACCGGCAAATTGAGCATAGCCAGAATGGCTACCACCGAATAAATATTGGTAAACATGCTGGTAATAAATACAATAGCCGAAACGCCCGGCAGTCCGAACAGGCGGAATATCGGGCCCGTATAGCTGGCAATAAAGTTCAACACTCCGAAATAATCCAGCAGCATCACCCCAAACGACACCGGGACAGTGATTTTAATCAGCCACCATGCCGTTTTCAGTCCCCTGGGAAAAGCAGTCAGCAGGCAGTGTTTAAGGCTATTGGTAAGGCTATCCGGTTTCAAACCGCTATTTTTATTTGTAACGACAAAGATAAAAATCAGAATTAAAAGATGGAATAAAGAAACCCGGGGAAAACCCGGTTAATATAATTTATGCCGTCATACCCTCTTCTTGCAAATCGCTAACAACCATTGTACAATTGTTACCCTAACGGGCTTACTTAACTGTTCCTCTGCCAATATTATACTCTTCAACACAATGTTCGGGAAAATTCGCACAGGAACCTGAGCCATCAACACGTATTTTCTTTTTTGGTGTTTGTGCATAAGTACTATCAAATTCATAAACTACCATCACAGAATACAATTCTTCGTTAACTGTGTAAATTTTTCAAAGACTTCAGCCAGTTCATAAAATGTTTGTGTACTGCTAATTATTTTTAAAATGTTAGTTTGGAGAGTCGCATGAATTTTATGCTTTACACCTTGCGCAATTATAATAAAACAGGAATGTGTGGCCGTGCCGCAATCACAAAGGATTATCAACTTCAACAGAAATAGCACAACCCTCGCATGTACATTTGACTTTGATTCTTTTGAGCAACTCAAACCATAAAACTTGCCATTGTTGCTAGCTTAGCGAGTAAAACAATACGAATTACTTTCCTCATTCCTCCAATTTTTAAAAATTGAATAATGTATGTTTATAAGTGCAAAAATTTTAAAAAGAGCGATATAGCTAATTACTCACGGTGGCACATCCATCACCGGCAGGTAATGCGTGGGCACAAAGCCAGCTATTCGGCGTGGATGTGCAGGAAGATCATGGATTTTGGCAACAGGTTACCGGTTTAAATGGGATACCTCATGCACATGTAAATCAGTGAGTTATACTTTTCTGTCGAGGGTGGTTGGAATTGCATGATAAGTATTAGTATGTGAATCTCTTTTAACATAAAATCTATGCCCAAATATCAAAGAACAAATACAATTGTTTTTTTACATAAAGCATGGGTTAAATTAAATTATTTTTTTCAGCCTTTTTTTAGAACCTGCTTTCAGTTGTAAGTATAATTCTCTTTTCCCTTTTATATTTTTCCTTTCAGCTTTCCATACCTTTGTCGGGCAATTAGCGTGGTATGAGCACATTTGAGGCCTTGGCCCTTATTGTATCTGGGGTTTTTGTTGGGTTTATAAACACCTTGGCCGGAGGGGGAACCATTATTTCGCTTTCGCTTTTTATATTTATGGGGCTGCCGGCCGATGTGGCCAACGGCACCAACCGTATTGCAGTTATATTGCAGAATCTGACTTCGGTTACCACCTTTAGCCAGCAGAAGTTGCTCGATACCAAAAAGGCATTATGGCTTTCATTACCTGCCGTTATTGGGTCTATTCTTGGGGCCAGGTTTTCGGTTGAGATCGATGAAGCCACTTTTCGCAAAGCCATTGCTGTGGTTATGTTGATGATGGTATTTTTTATCCTTACCAAACCTAAAAAATGGCTCAAAGGACAGGATGCCCTGCAAAAGAGCAAAGTGAGCCCGTTGCAGATGCTCATATTTTTTGCCATTGGCGTTTATGGCGGATTTGTGCAGGTGGGGGTAGGCTATTTTCTGCTGGCTGGTATCGTACTTGGTGCCGGCTACGATCTGGTTAAAGCCAATGCCATTAAAGTATTTATTGTTTTGTTCTACACGGTTTTTGCCCTGATGGTGTTTATATGGTACGGTAAGTTAAACTGGCAGTTCGGGCTGGTGCATGCCATCGGTAATATTATAGGTGCTTTTGTTGCATCGCGCTATGCCGCCGCCTGGGGCGCCAATTTTGTACGCTGGTTTATCATCGTTATCATACTTATCAGCTCAGCCGATTTGCTGGGAATTATTGATATACGGGCCATGTTTTAAGGCGATATTCGAATGAGGGATTTTGGACAAGTGTTCAAATAAGTTAACACCGAGATAAAGAGAAAAGGAGAAAAATCGTTACAAACTCGCATAGCCTTGCTTTCCCTTTTTATTTTTACAGTGATATTTTTGAACGAAGGATTAAAACCCCCGGGATTAGGCTATCATGAACAAAAATGATGCTCATGTATAGGAGCATCCAGTGGGGAGGGATTGGTAAGTTTGTGATGGTTTTCAAGAGTTGGGGACAACCTGGCAAAAAGTTCATGAACAGATTAAAACGCAATGGAGAGTTACAAAAATTTGATTGTTTGACATTAAGATTCAATTACAAGCAATTAACCCTTTTTTGATTGATTATAATACTCATTTAGAAATATTTAAGACATAATTGAATTAAGTTTATATTTGAATGATAATAAATGGCTGCCCCAAATACAGCCTCACACGCAATTTGGGTTAGCCTGTTAAAGCTTGCGTCGCTCACGCCAGCAAGTTTTGCAAAGGGTATAAGATTCGCTGTAAGGCCATGCCTGGATTTAAGCAGCCCCGTTTGTATGAACCGCATGATAAAAAACAAAACTCCACTTTGACAAATGGACAAGTTTCAACAAATAAAATCAGGCATTGAATCTATTGTTTCTTTGAGTGACGAAGAATTACAAACCTTTTGTAATGTTTTTGAAACAAAAATCGTTAAAAAGAATGAGTTCTTTTTAAAAGAAGGCCAGGTTTGCGACTTTATCGGTTTGATTTGTTACGGAGTGGTAATTTACATAAAAACATTACCAAATGGCGACGAAGTTACTGTTCACTTTGCTTTTGAAGGTGACTGGGTTAATAATAACCTCAGCAGGTTGACGAATACACCTTCGGCCATTAGTATTAAAGCAATTGAAGATTCAGAGTTTTTCATTATTAAACAAACAGATATATCAGATTTATATCTTCAGATTCCGAAAATAGAAAGGCTTGGAAGGATTTTAACAGAACAGGCTTTTATCAAGTTTGTGGAGCAAACAATAGAATTTCAGACGCTTACAGCGAAGGAACGTTACGAAAATCTCCTTAAAAAACACCCCGAGATATTTCAAAAAGTACAGCTTTACCACATTGCCAACTACCTCGGCATAGCACCCAAGTCGTTAAGCCGCATCCGGAAAGAAATCTTCGGCTAAAATTATTTGGTAACATTTGTGGAGCAATCACACTGATTCTCCGGCCGACCTTTGTATCATAAAATTTTAAAACTTTTATGATATGAATAAGCATAACTTTCTTATGGTTGCAATGGTGACACTGGCAACATCTTGTTCTTCAATTAGTCGTAATGATCAGAATTATACCTTAGAAGACAAAACTGAAATGTTTCAAATCCTCTATTGTGCCTCGCTGGCCGGGAGTTCTCATAACACGCAACCGTGGAAAGTTGAAGTTTTTCCCAACGACTCTATCCTTGTTTTTGCTGATAATTCACGTCTGCTTGATGTGGTTGACCCGAAAGGTGTTGAACTCATCATTTCGGTGGGGGCTTTCATCGAAAACCTGGATATTGCAGCAACCGCGCTGGGCTACAAAACTGAAATAATTCTTTTCAATCCTGAATTGAAAGCTGAAATGCCGGTGGCAAGTATCAAACTCAGCAATATTGGGTCACCTCTTCAACCTGAAAAATTGAGAAATTTGGAACTTCGGACTACGCTCCGGATTCCTTTTGATACGCGGAAAATTAAAGCTGAAGACCTTGAAAAACTGAAATCAGTGGCTCCCGAAAATATCATTTTCATTCCATCCAATTCGCCCGATGGCCGTTTTGTGGCCGAAAAGGAACTGGAAGCCTACACGTTTCAGGCTTACCAGAAAGAGGCACAGGACGAACTGGCCGCATGGATGCGGTTTTCGAACAAAGATGTTAACACCAAACGCGACGGACTAACGCCGGCAGGAATGGGCATCAAAGGAATCGGGGGTTTTATGGTGCGCAATTTTATGAAACCTGAAGATTCGAAAAAGGAATCGTTTGTAAAAGCCGGTGTTGAGAAAACCCAAAAACAGGTGGAAAATTGCGGCGGCTGGATTTTGATTTCGACCGAAACCGACAATGCCGCAGATTGGATAAATGTGGGCCGGATGTATGAACGCATGAACATTGAATGTCGCGCGTTAAACATTGGTTTTCACCCGATGAACCAGCTCATTGAAGTGCCTGAGATTGCACAGCAGGTCAACGAAAAGTTGTCGCCAGGCAAAAAAATCAGGTTTGTAGCCCGGGTTGGTTACGTAACAGAATATCCGGCGCCGGTAAGCTTAAGAAGGCCCGTTGAAAGCTTTGCCACCTTTAAATAGAAACAGTTACGCACAAATGATTTTTGCGTTCGATAATAAAATAACTTCAAAATAATTCAACAATGAAAAAGTATGTAATCAGTTTCGTCCTGCTCACCTGTATTTTCGGGTTTAGTTCCTGCGAAAAGGAAGAGTTATTATTTAACCAGGGCGATATAAAAATTGAAATCGAGACAGGGGAACATTGGCTGCACGATTTTCCTCTTTTGCTTGGGTTATCAAAAAAAAATCCACCCCAGTTTGCTATTTGGCTCGAAGATAAATACGGGAATTATCTTTCAACCGTTTTTGCCACATGTAAAATTGCCACCGAGGGCTGGCAATCGAACAATGGCAACCGTAGAAAGGAAGCACTACCTTATTGGTGCCATCAGAGAGGGGTTGTTTACGAGGACGGTTTATTGCTGCCAACCAAGGCAAATCCTTTAACAGACGGAATTACAGGAGCTACCCCGAAAGAAAACAAAACCTTGCTTTTGAGGCTTGATGATTTTACTGAACCCATTGTAATAAAAGCTGAATTTAACCACTCGATTGATTTTAATGAGTTTTTCCCCGAAAATGCAAACGAGGGCGACGTGAATTATTCCGGCGGCGATATGGGTAGCGGACAGCCGGCGGTTATTTATTCAGGTGTTCTTAATCCGGGCACAAAAGAAGTGGAACTGCAGATAATAGGTTACAGCAGCCCGGATGGGTCGGATGGAAAAGTTTACACCGATTTGGAAAAACTGACAACTGCAAAAACAATTGTTGGAAAAATAAAAGTAACCATAGAATAATTTAAAGATGAAAAAAATACTATTTACCACAGCATTGTTCACCATCATCGCATTTGGGGTTCAATCGCAAAATCCAAATCAAGTGGCCGTTCGGTTGTCGTTCAATCAATTTGAAATGGGTTATCAGCGGCAATTTATCCGGCAGAAAATATGGGCAGAAACCTATATCGGCGTGGGCAATCAGGACATCAACGCAAAATATGATGATTTTGTAACCGGGTTAAGAATCGGGAGGTACATTTTAGCCAACGAAAAAAATGCGCTAAGCATTGCGGCCGGTATAGGTTTGTATTTTCCCAATAACCATTATTATAAAGCCACCACGCCTGTTTACAGTGGTTTTATTGCCTACAACCTGTTTTTGGGAAAATCAAAAAAACATAGCCTGCTTGCCAACCTGGGATACCAGTACGGGAAAAAAGATTATACGCAGGAATACAGCAATAACGGGTTTTACGCGGCTACAACCGGGAGTTTTAAAGTATCACCTGTTTATTTTTCATTGGGTTACGGATTTCATTTTTAAATGATTTTCAGGATGAAAAACAGTTCAATTGTATCGTTGGGCCTTTTATCGGTTTTACTAATGGCATGCTCCGTTTCAAAAGAAATATCGACGGAGAAAAAATCAAGATTCTCATTTCAGGCTGGCAGCAATTGGGGAGGCATAACAGAAAACACCGATATGAGCGTGGTGCCAGGTGTGCAGGTTCCGGCAGAAGCCACCGTCGATGCTTTTTCGGGCGCAACACAAATGGGGTTCAACGCAGGCGTGCATCTCAATCGCCAGCTAAAAAAGAACGGGTTGGAGACCGGGCTGGATTACATGTACAATTACCAGAAGTTCAACTATATCGATGCCGGAAACAGGTACATTGGCGTGCGGGAGTTGCATGTTTCGCAATTCATGTTGCCGCTAACTTACAATTTTGTAATTCAGAAAGCGGGATTTCAGGTAAAAGCCGGTTTACTTGGGCAATTTAACCTTGTGTCGGCAACTGGGGTTGGTATCTTGCCCGATTATTCGGTCATCCCATTTTCGGCAGGGCCAACATTGGGGGTTTCCTTTCTTCCGGTTCGTTTCGGCAACGGCGATAAACTGGGAATTTATTGCGACATTTATCGTGGAAGCCAGATTTACAAGGACTTTTACAACCAACCTGAATTTGAAATGCCAGGCTCAAGCTTTGTAAAATTTGGGTTGAGATATCAGCTTCACTAACATTTAACCAAGTAAAACCATGTTTCAAATTTTAAATAAAGTCTGTAAATTTCTAATCATAATCACAGTCATGACAACACTCACATCCTGCACTTCTTCAAAACAGGTATTTCAAAAAAAGACTGCGGAAGAGTTTACCATTCAGCCCCAAAAAGAGGAAATTGTCCTCACAAAAGAGGAAACCATGCATCTGCCGGCCTGTGTGCAAAAATACCTTGAATACACTGGCGCAATCGGCAAAAGCATTCCGCAAAACGTCTGCATCGAATTTGATGCTGAAATGTACCGCAAACCGGGCGAAAAACCCATGAAATCGCATTCGGTTCAGTACAACTTTTATGGCAATTACGCGCGATTCTTTCTGATGAAAGCAAGTAAAATGGGCATCCCGTTTAGAGCATTGCACATTTACAAAAACGGGCAGGCCAGTTTTCAGGTAAAGGTTGCTGAATTGTTGAAAGTGGTTGACATTTCAGGAGAAGAACTTACAAAAGCCGAAACAGTGACACTGCTGAACGACCTGTGTATTTTCGCCCCCGGAGGCCTGGTTGATAAGCGGCTGGCCTGGGAAGAAATGGATTCGCTGTCAGTTAAAGTTACGTTTACAAACGGGAACTACCGGGTTTCGGCCATTCTTTACTTTAACGAAACGGGCGAATTAATCAATTTTATGTCCGACGACCGCTCGGCTGCGCAGGACGATGGCTCTATGAAACAGGTGCGTTGGACAACGCCGGTCTCGGATTACCGGGAATTCGACGGACGGAGAATCCCAACGGTGGGAAGTACCATCTGGCATTATCCCGAAGGTGATTTTACCTACGGCATGTTTACCCTGAAAAGCATAAAATACAATCTTTCAAAGCAATAACCTGCATGATGAATGTCGTAAATACAATTGCACAACAAACCTGCAAAAAAGTGATCATTTACTTTTTTTCAGGAACAGGTAATTCGGGCAAGGTTGCCGGTTGGATTGCGCAGGTGGCGGCTGAAAACAACATCGAAAACAAAGTGTTGAACATCGCTCAAATCGACCGACAAGCTGTTGAGCCGCCGGAGCCGGGTGCATTGGTTGTATTCGTTTCGCCCATTCACGGGTTTAACTATCCGCCCGTCATGCTCAACTTCATCCGGCGCTTTCCGAAGGGAAAAAACAAGGTTGTTTTAATGAACACCCGCGCCGGAATGCTCATCGGGAAATGGATTACTCCCGGCCTTACCGGAATCGCATTTTATTTGTCGTCGCTGATATTGTTTCTCAAAGGCTACTCTATCAAAGCCATTCAGCCGGTGGATATGCCCTCGAACTGGATATCGGTGCATCCCGGATTGAACGAACGGACCGTGAAATACCTGCATGTGAAAAACAAGGAACGGGTGGAAGTTTTCGCAAGGAAAATATTTCAGGGAAAATCGCATTTCAGGGCGCTGATTGAAGTGTACGACTTGCTGCTTGCGCCTATCGCTTTGGGATATTATCTGTTTGGACGTTTCTATTTTGCCAAAACCTATTATGCTTCGCGCGATTGCAACAACTGCGATTTGTGTATCAAAGCCTGTCCGGTAAAAGCCATCATTAAGGTTGACAACCGGCCATTCTGGACTTTCAACTGCGAAAGCTGTATGAAGTGCATGAGCAATTGCCCTAAAAAAGCCATCGAAACCGGCCATGGTTTTTTTACTGAATTTTCGTTTATATTCTATTCAGTTATACTGGTTGTTTTCTACAACTATTTCAATATCTGGTTTTTCCCTATTGGGAATGCTCTTTTAAAAATGATACTGGAAAATGTTCTTTTCATCGGATTCATGGGTGTTTGGTACCGGCTTATCCACTGGTCGTTGCGGTTTAAATTCTGGGAGCGCATCACCGTTTACACTTCATTGACCCATTACAAATGGTGGGGTCGGCGGTACAAAGCACTGAAAGAAATTTAGAATAAAACAACATGATCAGTTTTCTTATTCATTTTACAATTACAACGATGAAAAACTTAAAAATTCTGATACTTCTTTTTTTAATGATTGCCTTGCAATACACGGATGCACAGGAAACAGTGCGCTGGAAATTTACCACGGGCGCAGCAATTCACGCTTCGGCTGTTATCGCCGGCAACAGCGTTTTTATCGGAAGCGCCGACCGAAATCTTTACGCACTCGATAAAACAACTGGGGCCCTGCAATGGAAATTTGAAACAAAAGGGGCAGTTCACTCTACTCCTGCTGTATATGCCGGAAAAGTTTATTGTAGCAGCACCGATGGAAATATCTATTCGGTTGATAAGGAAACGGGCAAGCTCGCCTGGGTTTTTGCAACCAACGGTGAGCAACAGTATGATGGCTGGGATTATTATCTATCATCGCCAGTTGTTATAAATGGGGCCGTTTATACCGGCAGTGGCGACAGTTGCGTGTATGCGCTGGATGCCGAAACCGGAAGGCTAATCTGGAAATACAAAACCAACGGAATGGTACATGCCACTCCTGTAATTGGCAATGGACTACTGTATTTTGGTAGTTTCGACGGTTATTTTTATGCGCTCGATGCCACAAACGGCCAATTGAAATGGAAATTTAAAACCGTTGGAAATGCTTACTTCCCTTTGGGTGAAATACAAAAAGCTGCTGCCATTGATAAAAACACCGTGATTTTTGGCAGCCGCGATTATAATATTTACGCATTAAATGCTGCCACCGGGACCGGAATATGGAATATGAAAGAACCGGGAAGCTGGATTATCGCCACTCCGCTGGTGCATGGCAGGCACATATATTTTGGCACTTCCGATTCGCACCGATTTTATTGTATGGACATCGAAACCGGCACAGTTAAGTGGATATTGCCTTTAAATATGCGTGTGTATGGAACAGCCTGCTTTGCCACTGAAACCATTGCTTTTGGGTGTTTTAACGGCAAACTGTTTTTTGTAAATCCTGAAACCGGAAAAATTGATTCCGTTTTTCAAACGGATGAAAGCAAACAAAACTATGCAACGGTTTACGATGCCACTGACGATTTCCGGAAAGACTTTGAATTGTATGGAGAGAAAGCCGATGAATCTGAAAAGAAAATAATGTCGCTGGGTTCCATTCTCTCCGACCCGCTTGTTGAAAACGACATCCTCTATTTTGGGGATGCAGACGGGATTTTTTATGCACTAAGTTTAAAATAGAACGATATGAAAAAAATAGCATTCATTGCCCTATTATCAACTGGTTTATTCCTTTCGGCCACGGCCCAATATCACAAAGCTGATAAAATCATTTTCAATGGTACGCTAGGCATTGGCACTTTTGCCGCTGGCGAAAATATGGGTGGGTCGGCATTTGTGGGCAGCTCCTTGTCGGCCGATTGGATGCCCAACGAAAAAAACAGCCTCACCTATGGACTTGAATCGGGATTACTTGGTGGAGAAACAAATGGCAACATTATTTATGGCATTCCGGCCATTCTTCGCCTGGGCTGGCATCCAGGGTTGAGCAAAATTGAAAAAACCGACTTTTTTGTGCTGGTAAAAACCGGCTGGGGTTTTGGAATCTGGGGTACAGATTTGGAAAAGGACGCAAAACCCAATGGCATTGTTGGCGGGTTGAACTTTGGCGGCCGATATTACCTGACCCCATTGCTGGATTTTTACGCCGAGCTTGGATACACGTATTATGGCCTGGCCCGCAGCAACAATCATCCTGAATATCCGCTAGGTTACGGGAGCGGTAAAATCTACGCTTCACTGGGTCTGTCAATTAAAATTGGTAAAAATCATTAAAAACGAAAAACATGACAACCGACAAATCAAAAACTTTAACAGCTTCCATTAAGCTGCTCAACGAAAAACTTCACTTTGAAGGAATAGTAAAAGGAAATGCACCTATTTCTATTGACTATACACCACCACTTGGCGATAATCTAGGTTATACGTCTTTGGAACTCTTCCTTCTGAGCTTATCTTCTTGTGCAGGGAGTGCCATTCTTGTATTGCTTAGAAAGATGAATAAGCATATTGACCAATTTGAAATTGCTTGTACAGGGAACAGAAAGGAAAATCACCCAACTGGTTTTTCAGCAATAACACTACATGTTAATATTAAAGCAAAAAACCTGAATAATAGCGAAATGGAAAGAGTGATTGGAATGATTGAATCCATTTGTCCTGTAATGTCCATGCTTGATAAGAGCATTAATATAACCACTAATTTTAGAATAAATGAATAACATAAATTTTGAGAAATTAACAGACCGCAATTTGGTTTCTGCTTGTGGATTGTATTGCGGAGCTTGCGGTATTTATATAGCAACACAGGAAAATGACACAGACAAAATACTGCATTATGCAATGGTATTAAACCAATCTTTTGATGATACGCTGTGCGATGGATGCGCTGCAGAAAGAAAATCATTGCATTGCTCAAAAATGTGCACCTTTATTGATTGTAAACAAAGAAAAGAAGTTGCTTTTTGCACCGATTGCAAGGAATTCCCATGTCAGGCATTAATTGAATTCAAATCAAAAATGCCACACCGTACTGAGATTATTAACTCACTTAACAGAATGAACGAAATAGGCATTGAAAAATGGCTCATTGAAATGGAGGATTACTTTTCATGTTCACAATGCAATACTGCAAATAGTGCTTATCATCTAACTTGCCGTAAATGTGGATTTAATCCAAGTTGTAATTTTGTTTCCCGGCATAAGCATGCGATTGAACAATACTTGTCAAAATAATCGATGAAATCTTCTATGAAAGTTTTCACTGATAAAAGTAAGGCAATACTTTATCATAACGAAAAATGCCACTTATCCACGAAAGTAATTGGAAATTATAACTTTAAATTTAGCAAAGTCAATTGGCCAAAATATAGTACAATAGCACAACATGGTATATAAAGCCATTGTCACATAGTGGGTTACCGAGGGACTCCGTTTGCATCAAAAGTCGTAGCAACCCTGCAGCTTTTTGCTTCAAAATGCCTAACGTTTCATACCATCTGTCTTACTGCGCAAAAGCCTCATTTCGTTCATCATTCAATTTTTATTAAAAAGCTGATTTAAATTCAGTGAAATCATATAAAAGACCTAATCATAACATTATTCACTATTAACTACACAAGCATATTCTAGGTAATTTAGCGGTTTGTTATTTAAGAAATTGATGAACAGAATAATGTTACTGGAGTGATTTTACATAATAAACGAATGGCTAATCCAGCTCAGGTTTTTACTTAATAATGTTTAAACATTATATAGTTAAACCGTTGAGCGAACAAAGTTTCGATTCTTTTAAAGTTTCTTTTGCGAATGTGTGGAAAACGTTCTTTGTTATATTGAGTGGATCTTTTTGGTTTTAGCATTTCTACTTTAATAAACTTTTACCATTAACAGTAATCAATTATAAATTGCAATTTCTTTCAGTAGGTTTATTCCAATGTGTAACTGTATGAAATTATTCCGCATTTTTTGGATTAAAAAATGCCAACACTATGGCTGATTTTGATTTTCCGATAACTGCTTCCAATTCTTCGGCCGAAGCAGCTTTAATGTTTTTTACCGATCTGAATTTACGCAGCAGTGCCTGGGCTGTGGCCGGACCAATACCATTGATGTCGCTAAGGCTGGTTTTAATGGTTCCTTTTTCGCGGCGTTTGCGGTGATGGGTAATACCAAAACGGTGGGCTTCGTCGCGCATTTGCTGGATTACCTTCAGGGTTTCCGATTTTTTGTCGAGATGCAGCGGCAGTGGGTCGCCCGGAAAATAAAGTTCTTCAAGCCGTTTGGCAATGCCGATCAGCTGCATTTTACCCTGCAGCCCAAGTTTCTCAACGCTTGTCATGGCTGAGCTCAGTTGGCCCTTTCCACCATCAATCAGTACCACCTGCGGCAGGGGAGTACCCTCCTCAAGCATGCGGGAGTAGCGGCGGTACACCACCTCTTCCATCGAGGCAAAATCGTTGGGGCCTTCCACGGTTTTGATGTTGAAATGGCGGTAATCTTTCTTTTCGGGTTTGGCATCGCGAAAAACCACCAGCGCTGCTACCGGAAACGTGCCCTGTATGTTTGAATTATCAAAGCACTCCATGTGTGTTGGCAATTCTTTTAACTGCAAATCCTTGCGTATGGTTTCGAGCAGGCGTTTGCTGCGCCGGTCAGGGTCAACCAGGTCTTTTTGCCGCTGTTTGTCGAGCTGATAGTACTTTGCATTGCGTTCCGAAAGTTCGAGCAACTGCTTTTTATCGCCTCGCTGCGGAACCGTGTAAGTAATCCCTGGCAGGGTAAACTCAGGCATTAACGGCACAATTATTTCGCCGGCATCGCTGCTGAATCGCGGATGCAAATCGGCAATGGCGGCCGACAACAGTTCTTCGGGCGATTCGTCAAGCTTTTTCTTTATCTCAACGGTATGCGATTGCAGAATGGCGCCCGATACCACTTTTACAAAGTTTACATAGGCTGCATGCTCATCCTGCACCAGGCTGAACACATCCACATTGTTAATTGCAGGGTTTACAACCAGCGATTTGCTCTGGTATTTTTCGAGCAGTTCAATTTTTTCCTTTACCATCTGGGCTTTTTCAAAGGCAAATGCATCGGCATACTGCTTCATCAAGAAGGCCAGCTGTGATTTTACCATGCTTATATTTCCCTTGATAATACCCCTGATGCCTTTAATGGTTTCGGCATAATCTTCGGCGGTTTGCTGCCCCACGCATGGGCCAAGGCAGTTGCCGATATGATATTCAAGGCAAACCTTAAACTTTTTGGAGTTGATATTTTCAGCCGTTAGGTTGAGCGTGCAGTTGCGCAGCGGGTACAACTGCCTGATGAGATCCAGCAAGGTATTCATCATTTTTACCGATGCATAGGGCCCGAAATATTCGCTGCCGTCTTTTATCAGGTTGCGGGTAGGGAAAACCCTGGGGAATGGCTCATTTTTAATACAGATCCAGGGGTAGGTTTTATCGTCTTTCAGCATCACGTTGTAACGCGGCTGATATTCCTTTATCAGATTGTTTTCAAGCAACAGGGCGTCATACTCAGTATCAACTACAATCCATTTTATATCGGCAATTTTCGAAACCAGCACCCGCACCTTACCAGCCTGCGATAAATCCTTGTTGAAATACGACATCACCCGCTTCTTCAGGTTTTTGGCCTTTCCTACATATATTATGGTTCCCGATTTGTCGAAATACTGATACACTCCCGGGTTGGAGGGGAGGGATTTGAGGAGTGTACTGATGTTATCTTCGGGCATTTTGTAAAAGTAAAAAGTAAAAAGGAAAAAGTCTAAAGTAGATTTTATTTAATACCAGAACTTTACACTATTGATTTTAGCTTTCCAGGTTTTTACTACAGATTGCCCCCAGTATTTTTTTTAATTGAGCCGATTCATCCAATAATGTTTCAAGTTCAGCAGGCTTTGGTATTTGAACTGTTGTTTGATCAATTATGCGCGGCCAGTAATTACATTCCCGCATTTCTTTTAAAGCTATTTTAACTTTGTTAGTAAAATCGGCTTTTGAGCTAGCCCCCTGACTTTCTTCATAATTTGCGCCTGCAGATGTGGCTGCTTTGATCAGCTGGGTTTTGATAATCCGGTTTTCGATTGAATTATCCATTTTTCTTGACATATGAATAATTTCAACGCCAAATTTCAATAATCTTTCAGTTAAATTATTCATATTAAGCAGGTTATTCAATATAAAAATAATTCAATCAGAATCTTTTAAATACACTTCACTTTTTCCTTTTAACTTTTTACTTTGAGCTTCTCATTTCATATGCTCAAACCCCTGCGCTTCAATCGGATACAAACTGCCGCCATTGCTTATAAGGTATTCGCCTTCTGCTTTTTCCATCATGTGGCCGATAACATGGATGCCGGGGATTGATTTTACTTTTTCAAAGTCGTTTATGTTTACAGTAAATAGCAGTTCATAATCTTCGCCGCCGTTCATAGCTGCGGTGGTGGGATCAATCTGGAATTCTGCGGCGATATCGGCCGTAACCACATCAATGGGAATTTTATTTTCATAGATACGGCAACCCAGTCCTGAATCTTTCGCAAGATGAAGTATTTCGCTGGCCAGTCCGTCAGAGATATCAATCATAGCGGTGGGTTTGATGCCGGCATCTGCTAACTTTTGGATGATATCAACCCGGGCTTCGGGTTTAAGCTGACGTTCGAGCACATAATCGTTGCCTTCGAGGTCGGGTTGCATTTGCGGGTTGGCTTTAAACACCTGTTTTTCGCGTTCGAGCAGCAGCAAACCAATGTATGCCCCACCCAAATCGCCGCTCACGCAAATTAAATCGGTTTCCCTGGCGGTGTTCCGGTAAACTACTTGTTCCCTTTGCGCCTTGCCAATAACGGTAATTGAAATAAAAAGCCCCGAAACCGATGAAGTGGTGTCGCCGCCCACCAAATCGACTTTGTATCGTTCGCAGGCCAGTTTTATGCCTTCGTAAAGTTCGTCCAAAGCTTCAACCGAAAAGCGGTTTGAAACCGAAATACCTATCAGTACCTGGGTTGCGGTACCGTTCATGGCAGCAATGTCCGATACATTTACGGCTATTGCCTTGTATCCCAGATGTTTTAACGGAGTATACATCAGGTCGAAATGAACCCCTTCGATCAGCAAATCCTTAGAAACAAGAATCACCTCGTCGCTGTTGGTACCGATTACAGCAGCATCATCACCAATCCCTTTCAGGGTTGATAATCCGGTGGTTTTAATCTGTGCAGTTAAATGATCAATTAGACCGAATTCGCCTAGGGCCGACAGTTCAGTTCTTTTAGGATGGCTTTCTACACTCATATTGCGGTATTTTAGGCACAAAGTTACATATATTTACCCATCTGCCCCGGATTAGAGGTTTAAGCCACCGCCAAACTTTTTGGCTTCCCGGGCGTTATCCTTTGCAGATGGGGCTGCATGGTGTACTCAGTTTCCGGTATTGAATTGCCTTTCTAAAAATCGAATACGAGGCATTAAAAATTAGTATCTTTGCCACCTATCTTAATTTAATCTAATTAAGTACTTAAATAATCCATGGGGAAATGGAAAAAGACCCTAACAACATACTCGACGAAGTTACCCAGGGGGAATACAAATACGGTTTTTACACTGATATTGAGATGGATACAGCCCCAAAAGGGCTTACTGAAGATACCATACGCTTTATCTCTGCTAAAAAAAACGAACCTGAGTGGTTGCTTGAATTCAGGCTGAATGCCTATCGCAAATGGCTGGGCATGACTGAACCTACATGGGCTCATGTGCATCATCCGCCCATCAATTACCAGGATATCATCTACTATGCTGCTCCCAAAAAAAAGAAGGAGCTAACCAGCCTCGATGAGGTTGACCCTGAGTTGATAGCCACTTTTAACAAGCTCGGAATCTCGCTTGAGGAGCAAAAGCGGCTTAGCGGTGTGGCTGTTGATGCAGTGATTGATTCGGTTTCGGTAAAAACCACTTTTTCAGAAACACTCGAAAAACAGGGGATTATCTTTTGCTCGTTTAGCGAAGCAGTTCAAAAAGTACCTGATTTGGTAAAACAATACCTGGGGAGTGCGGTACCTTCTGACGACAATTACTTCGCCGCACTCAACTCTGCCGTTTTTAGTGATGGATCATTCTGTTATATCCCCAAAGGTGTGCGTTGCCCCATTGAGTTGTCAACTTATTTCAGGATCAATGCGGCCAATACCGGGCAGTTTGAGCGCACCCTTATTATCGGCGACGAAAACAGTTATGTGAGCTATATGGAAGGCTGCACCGCGCCCATGCGCGACGAAAACCAGCTGCACGCAGCCATTGTTGAAATTGTTGCCCTTAAGGAAGCCGAAGTAAAATATTCAACAGTTCAGAACTGGTATCCGGGAAATAAAAAAGGTGAAGGCGGCATCTACAATTTTGTTACCAAGCGCGGCATTTGCAAAGGCAATAACTCTAAAATCTCATGGACCCAGGTTGAAACCGGTTCGGCCATTACCTGGAAATATCCAAGTGTGGTACTCATGGGTGATCATTCGGTGGGTGAGTTTTATTCGGTTGCCGTTACAAATAATTACCAGCAGGCTGATACCGGAAGTAAAATGATACATCTGGGCAAAAACACCAAAAGCACCATTATTTCGAAAGGGATTTCGGCTGGCCACAGCAACAACAGTTACCGTGGTTTGGTTAAAATGACCAAACGCGCCGAAGATTCGCGCAACTTTTCGCAGTGCGACTCATTGCTGCTCGGCGACAGGTGTGGTGCACATACGTTTCCGTATATCAAAACCGAGAACAAAAGCTCTATTGTTGAACACGAAGCCACCACTTCGAAAATTTCTGACGATCAGTTGTTTTATTGCAACCAGCGCGGAATCAGTACCGAAAGTGCCATTGGCCTGATTGTAAACGGCTATGCCCGCGAAGTGCTCAAACAACTACCCATGGAATTTGCGGTAGAAGCCCAGAAACTGCTCTCCATCAGTCTGGAAGGCAGCGTGGGGTAAGGGCAAAGCTCAAAGTGAAAAGTAAAAAGTAAAAGGTCAAAGTGATTGGAAATTGGTCCCGATGACTACCGGGATTGGATATTAGAAATTAGCAATTAGAAATTTCTGTCCCTTCAACCCGATTGCTTCAAAAATAATTAATCAAACGAAACTATGCTTAGCATTAAAAATCTGAGGGTTTCCATCAATGGAAAGGAAATTCTTAAAGGGGTGAATCTCGAAGTACGAGCCGGTGAAGTGCATGCCATTATGGGACCTAACGGAACGGGTAAAAGTACACTGGCTTCGGTAATTTCGGGGCGCGATATATTTTCTGTGGATGAAGGTGAGATCATATTCAAGGGTAAAAACCTGCTGGAAATGCCGGTTGAAGACCGTGCCAGTGAAGGCATTTTTCTGGGATTTCAGTACCCGGTTGAAATACCCGGGGTAAGTATTACCAACTTTATGCGCACAGCCGTTAATGAGCAGCGTAAATACAGGGGGCTCGATCCCATTCCGGCCAACGAATTTCTGGCAAAAATGGAAGAGAAGAAGCGCATGCTCGAAATTCATGCTAAACTTGCCAATCGCAGTGTTAACGAAGGATTTTCGGGAGGCGAGAAGAAGAAAAACGAAATTTTTCAGATGGCCATGCTTGAGCCCAGCCTGGCGATTCTTGACGAAACTGATTCGGGGCTCGATATTGATGCCCTTAAAATTGTTGCCAATGGCGTTAACAAACTGCGCCGGCCCGATAATGCCTTTCTTGTGATAACACACTACCAGCGATTACTCGATTATATTGTACCTGACATCGTTCATGTGTTGTTTGACGGACGCATTGTGCGCTCGGGCGGAAAGGAACTCGCACTTGAACTCGAAGAAAAAGGCTATGAATGGATCAAAGCCGAAATGCAGTAATTACATGCATGAACTCTTGAATTATGGAAGAATCAACAATTAACCCACAATATACCCGCGACCAGCTGGTTTCGCTTTTTGACGAGCGAAGTGGTGTGCTTGGCCGCTACGATAGCGGGCGCATCAATGAGTTGCGCAAGCGGGCAATAGCTCAATTTGCCGCAGGAGGATTTCCGCATACGAAAATGGAGAAATGGCGCAATACGGATTTAAGTAAGGTGCTCAGCCATACATTTACGTTCCCGATGGAGTCCGATGCCGGCGAAGCTGATCTTAACGAAGTGTTTAAATGCGATGTTCCCGGTTTCCGCACATTTATGGTGGCACAGCTCAACGGCGCTTTTATCGACCGTGGTCATACATTGGGTGATGCTGCTAAAGGGGTTGTGGTGTGCAGCCTTTCCGATGCCTTTAAAAATCATGCTGAACTCATCGATAAGCACTTCGGCACGGTAGCTGAGCTTGAAGAGAGCAGCCTGGCGGCTTTAAATACCGCTTTTGCTCATGATGGAGTTTTTATTTACGTTCCTGATAACGTGGTGGTTGAAGAAACCATTCAGATGGTCAACCTCATCAACTCGGCCGATGGTGTGTTTTTGCAAACACGCAATCTTGTAGTACTAGGAAACAACAGCAGCCTGCGATTGGTGCAATGCGACGACTCGGTTGACGACCACACCGGATTTATCAACGCCGTTACCGAAGTGGTGATTGGTCGCAATGCAAAGCTCGATCATTACAAACTTCAGAATAAAAACGACCGTTCAGCGCTTATTAACGCAATGTACTATCATCTCGAAAGTGGGGCTGAGCTCTCAACAAATTCCATCAGTCTCAACGGTGGGCTAATCCGCAACGAATCGCACGTAAAGCTCAACGGGAGGGGAGCCCATGCCGATATTCTGGGTGTATACCTGATGGATCGCAATCAGCATATCGATAATCAGGTGTTTGTTGACCATGCCAGCCCAGATTGTACCAGCAACGAAATGTTTAAAGGCATTTTGGATGATCATGCCAGCGGCGTATTCAACGGACATATTCTGGTGCGGCAGGATGCTCAACGCACCAATGCTTACCAGAACAATAAGAATATCCTGATTTCAGATAAAGCGGTGATTGATACCAAGCCTTTTCTTGAAATTTATGCCGACGATGTAAAATGCAGCCACGGCGCAACTGTTGGTCAGCTCGATGCTGAAGCCATGTTTTACCTTCGGTCACGCGGAATTGGCATCGAAAATGCCCGTATGTTACTGATGTATGCTTTTGCTGCCGAGATAATTAACCAGATTTCAATACCTGAGCTCCGGCTAAGGATTGATGATCTTGTAAAAAAGCGCCTTAGGGGTGAATTATCAGTTTGCGACCAGTGTGTGCTGCATTGCAACGCAAAAGAGCAGAAAGTTGCTTTTGAAATAGATATGAGCCGTATCTGAATCTTTTAACTTTGCACCTGCACCCATTTAAATTTGTTTTGCATGCCCGGATCAGATTATATATCAACACACATCAACGAAATAAGGGCTGGTTTTCCAATTCTTCAAACGAAGGTGTACGACAAACCGCTGGTATATTTCGACAATGCGGCCACTTCGCAAAAGCCTCAGGTTGTGATAGATGCCTTGGTTAATTACTATACTACGCTCAACTCAAATGTTCACCGCGGAGTACATTTCCTTAGTCAGCAGGCTACTACTGCCTTTGAAGATGTGCGTGAAAAAATTCGTAGGTTCATCAATGCCCGGCATCGTCACGAAATCATTTATACCCGTGGCTGTACCGAATCCATCAACCTGGTTGCCGGTACCTGGGGCAGGGCAAACATTCGCACCGGCGACGAAATACTGATTACCACCTTTGAGCACCACTCAAACCTCGTACCCTGGCAAATGTTGTGTGAAGAAAAAGGTGCCCGACTGATAGTGTGCCCGCTGCTGCCCGATGGATCACTCGATATGGATGCCCTTGAGCGTTTGATGGGCCCGCGAACACGCCTGCTTTCGGTCACACATATCTCAAACTCGCTGGGAACCATTAATCCGGTACATGAAATTACCCGCCTTGCACACCAAAAGGGCATCGTGGTACTTATCGACGGGGCTCAGGCACTCTCTCACGAAACTGTTGATGTGCAGGAAATTGGCTGCGATTTTTATGCTTTTTCGGCACATAAGGTATATGGCCCTATGGGCATTGGCGGTTTGTATGGCCGCGAAGAACTCCTCAATGCCATGCCCCCGTATCAGGGTGGCGGCGAAATGATCAAACGGGTAACCTTCGAAAAGACATTCTACAACGAATTACCCTTTAAGTTTGAGGCTGGAACTCCCAATGTGGGCGATGTAATTGCATTTGGTGCTGCACTCGATTACGTTTCTGACCTGGGAATTGAAGCAATTGCCCGTCGCGAAAACTATCTGCTGAACTACGCCACCGAAGCACTCAAAAAAGACAGGCATATCCGAATCGTTGGTGAAGCACCCCGAAAGGCCAGCCTCATTTCGTTTAACATTGACCAGATTCACAGTTTTGATGCAGGCACCATCATCGACCGGTTTGGAATTGCCGTGCGCACCGGAACCCACTGTACCCAGCCACTTATGGATAGCCTGGGCTTGAGCGGCACCATACGCGCTTCGTTTGCTTTTTACAATACAATCGAAGAAATAGACCGGCTGATTGAAGCTATTGGTAAAGTTGAAGAACTTTTTCTTTAACTTCGTAACAAAAACACGATTGATGAATATTGAAGAAACAACAAGCAGCATTGTAAGCGAGTTTGATAACTTCGACGACTGGATGGATAAATACAATTACCTGATTGAACTGGGTAAGTCGCTGCCATTGATCGACGATAAATACAAGGTTGAAAGCAACCTGATTGAAGGCTGCCAGTCGCGGGTGTGGCTTCATGCCGAGTTCGACGGGCACCTTATTCATTTTACAGCCGATAGCGATGCCGTGATAACCAAAGGAATCGCCAATCTGCTTATAAGAACGTATTCTGAGCATACCCCGCAGGAAATCCTCGACTCATCCACTGAATTTTTGAACGAAATCGGCTTAACACAGCACCTGTCACCAACCCGTTCAAACGGATTATTGTCGATGATCAAGCAAATAAAAATGTATGCGCTGGCGTTTAAAACAAAACAGGCTATGGAATAGTGAGGTGCATAGCGCGCAGTGAATGAGGGAATTTGACACGCAGAGACAAGTTGACACGGAGAAAAGGGGAGAGAGGACAAGGAGAAGTTGAATTTCCAATTTCCAACAACTAATGTCTAAAATATTGTACTCCTGTTTCTTACATTTGACTACATACTTGCTTTTTTCTGGCAAGTAGTAATAATCCAATAACTTAGCAGGACTTCACTTTGAGCTTTTTACTTTAAGCTTTTTACTTTTTTACCATGATGGATCACGAAAAAACACTGCATTTGGGCAATTTTATCATCGAACGGCTTAAAACCGTTTTCGATCCTGAAATTCCGGTGAACATATACGACCTGGGGCTTATTTACAACATCAGCGTTGACGATAAGTCGATAGCCCATATTACCATGACATTAACCGCGCCTAATTGTCCGGTGGCTGAATCGCTGCCGGTGGAGGTAAAAGAGGTGGTATCTGCCATTGAGGGCATCACCGACTGTGAGGTTGAAGTTACCTTTGATCCGCCCTGGACCAAGGATATGATGTCGGAAGAAGCCATGCTTGACCTGGGGTTTTTATAATACCCAATAGCTTCAATTAAATCGCAATTTTCGGGTTAACCGAAAGCAAACGGGCAATAAATGCCTCCTGATCACGCGGAGAAACTAATACATATTGTTTATTTTGGAATCTGATTTCAAGCCTATCGAGCGAGAGAGCCGTGGCCGACATTACATTACTGGTCTTCTTAATTCCCGTGATTTCCGATATTCTGAATCTCTTTTTGTAGGTAAGTCCGGTGTTAATGATAAGGCTATCATCCTCCGATGAGATTGTGTAATATGTTTTGAACCATGTTGGTACCATAAATAGCCCCAAACCCAGCATCGGTATTGAGGCAAAAGCAGCAGGTGTAAAAAGAAGTACAATTCCGGCCAGAGCGGGCAGTAAGATAACTACTCCCAACCATAGGTCCCTTTTAGACCTGAATTTATCAGAAACCAGCATATTATCGGTTAAAAAAGTTTCGGATAATCTCTGAAATATATTCAATTTCATTATTTGTCAGGCTAAAGTAGAATGGCAGGCGCAGCAGGGTAGATGCATACCGTTCGGCCTGGGCAAGCTCACGCCCATCGTGCCGGTTCTGATAATAGGGCGAATTGTGAAGGGTGAGGTAATGAAATACAGCCTGAATTCCATGCTCTGCCAGATAACTGAGCAATTGGTCACGTTCAACAGCGGAGCTGGTTGTAATGTAAAACAGATGTCCATTATGGACTGCATAATCCGGCACATAGGGTAAATTTATATAACCGGCATCCGAGAGCGGCTTTAATAACCTGTAATATTCCTTCCAGATTTGAATTCTTTTTTCCTGAATTTCACCGAGGTGTTCTAACTGGCCGTATAAAAATGCAGCAATAAGCTCACCCGGCAGAAATGAGCTTCCCAGGGAAACCCATTCGTACTTTTGCACTTCACCCCGGGCAAATGCAGCGCGGTTGGTGCCTTTCTCCCAGATAATTTCGGCTTTTCTGATGAGTTCGGGATCATTCACCACCAGCATTCCCCCTTCGCCTGAAGTGATATTTTTGGTTTCGTGAAACGAAAAAGTGCTCAGGCTGCCGAAGCTGCCCAACGGTTTGCCTTTATAATAGCCATCCAACGCCTGCGCCGCATCCTCAACAAGTGCAACAGAATGTCTTGCTGCCAAAGCTGCCAGCGTATCCATATCGCAGGCAATACCCCCGTAATGCACAGCCACAATGGCTTTGGTTGCCGGTGTAATCAGCGCTTCAATTTGTTTGGGTTCTATGTTGGGATTCAAAGCGTTGCTGTCGGCAAAAACAATGCGGGCCCCTCTCAGAGCGAAGGCATTGGCGGTTGAAACAAAAGTATAGGATGGCATAATTACCTCGTCACCCGGCTTTATTTCGAGCAATAGAGCAGCCATCTCCAACGCATCAGAACAGCTGGTTGTAAGAAGCACTTTCGGAAAACGGTATTTTTCTTCAAAAAATGCCTGACATTTGCGAGTGTATTCGCCATTGCCCGAAAGTTTTCCGGTAATGGCGGCCTGCGAAATATGGAAGGCTTCGCGGCCTGTAAAATGCGGCTTATTGAAGGGGATACCCACTGTTTTCGAAATTTCATGCTAAAATAGGCATTTGTTGCTTTGCATAAGCACAACCGCAGCTGCCTGATCCAACAGCGGTACTGCTTTGTTATGTTTTTTTGTGAGAGCAGGTTGACACCAGGTATGGCATTTAATGAATTGGCAGTATATTTGCATGCTATTGCTATCCTGATTTCAGGAATATTCCAACCCCCAAAAGTTCAACTATGAAACTCCGTATTTTATCAATGATTATGCTGTTGGCAGCATTCACCGTTTCGGCACAGGTTGCCACTCCTGCATCAAAAGAACAGGCTCCGGCACCCACCGTTGTAAAAAAGTCATCTACCTCAACTACAACTACCACAACAAAAACAACTCCGCAAAAGCAATCGTCGAAAGCAGTAGCACCCTCGAATCAGAAAAAGCCTGTTACACCGGTTAAACCGTCGGTTGTGCCCAATAAAACCACTCCGGTTGCCACCCCTAAGGATATTACCGGTTTCTGGCTAACAGCCACCAAAGCATCTATAATTCAGTTTAACAACGATGGTGGGGTTTACAATGGTAAAATTGTATGGCACCGCCAAAAAACCGATAAAAACGGCAAGCTCCTTAACGATGTAAATAATCCCGATAAGTCGAAACGGAAAAATCCGCTGGTGGGCAGTATGATGATCACTAATCTTAAATACAACCCCAAAACCAATACCTACGAAGGCGGCAAAGCCTATATGCCGCAAACCGGAACCACATACAACTGCAAGGCCCGACTGAAAGGCGATAACACCCTTGAAGTAACGGCTATGGCAGGCATTATGAGTAAAACGCTGGTGTGGACACGAACAACCGGTGTGCCATCGAGGTAATAGCCCGGGCATGATGGTGTGACGAAGCAGCCGGGAGAGTTAGGATTGAAGAATCTGAGTCCTGGTATGACTTCACTTTTTACTTTTTTCCTTTCCAGTAATTTTCGGGAGAACAAATTCACTAAAATATGCAAGCAGGCGAATTACCGGTTTTCTTTATTTTGGGCCGGCCACGAACCGGAACCACCCTGCTACAATCGCTGTTTGATGCGCATCCTGCGGTTCAGATTCCATGGGAATGCCAGTTTGTGCTGAATCTATATCCTCGCTATGGCTCAGTAAAACACTGGACAGTTGAGAATCTGAAAGCGTTTTATTCCGATTTGCTGCAGCAATGGCAGTTCAGCGCCTGGAATATAGACCGCGAAAAGCTGTATGCCGAACTCCTGCAATGCAAGGGATCAAACACTTACCGCTGGGTGTGCGAGGTGGTTTATCTGAATTACATCTCCTTTTATCAAAAAAGCGAAATCGCCTGGCTGGGCGATAAAAACCATGGCTACACCATTTACACCGACCGTTTGCTGAAAATCTACCCCGAAGCAAAGTTTATATACGTTCAGCGCGATTACCGCGACAACTTCCTGTCGATTCGCAACGTCGATTTTGAACTTCCATTTGTTTCACTGGTAGTATATAAATGGAAATACTTTTACAGGCAGGCGCTCAGAGCTTCGGTGAAACATCCCGGAAGGTTTTATTTTATCCGGTACGAAGATCTGGCACGTGAGCCCCACAAATATTTCAATGAGATCTGCGCATTTGTGGGGATTGAATACTTGCCCGAAGTGTTTGAATTTTACCGCATGAAGGAGAAAGCCTGTGAGGTTTATCCCACTGAAATTCTTGAAAAACACCACAAAAGCCTGTTTAACCCCATCAACACCAGCCGCCTCGGTCTCTGGGAAACTCAGCTCAGCGAATCTCAGGTGCGACAAGCCGATTATGTTGCCGGAAGCCTGGCTGAAAAGGCCGGATATACCCGTAAGTTTACCACATTCAACCTATGGATTGCCCTGCTTGCCCAGCCCGGAATTATTTATGCCAGAACACTTTATCTGGCAACCCGTATCATTGACAGGTTCCCTTACCGGCTGCGCGAAAAATTGCTGAGTAAAGCACCCTTATGGATAGCAGTAAAAATTGCCCGCTTAACGGGTAGGGGGCGCTAGCGGGGTTTCGCCCAGGTCGGTTGTGAGTTTTTTGGTAAATAAATCGGAGCCCTTTACATTCAGATGATCCGGATCAAAAAAGTACTCAGGATGCCCGAAAAACAGGGCATGATAGTCAAGCATACCGGCATATGATGGATACTTTCCGGCAATTTCGGTAACCGCTGCATACAACGAATCAGGCGAAATAATTGCCGATTCAGCGGTGTACATCTCTTCTGTTTCGGGGTAGCGTATGAGGATTACCTTAACCCCGTGTTCATGGCACAGCTCAAGAATCATCCTGAAATAGGCTTTTATCGTAGAATCGAATGCCTGGCCGGGCGTGAGGAACAGGTGGGCTTTGTTCCAGGCATCGCGCTGTTTGTTTTTTACATTAGCAAAGTTAACATAGTCGCGGTGCGGACGGTAGCCGTTGTGCATTTCGAGGGTCTTGATTCTGATGCGGTACACAATGCTGAGCTGCAAATCCTTGTAGTTGCCGGCATACGAAAAGAATTTTCCTTCGAGCCATTTGGTAAGCACTTCGCGGTCGCCTTTGATGTGCGCCAGCTCTGGGTAATCGATGTATTTGAGCCAGTAGCTGTTGTACTCGTAGCGATTGGCTATCTTGGGGCCAAACGTAGATAAATCGGCCTGCAACAGCAGCGTTTGAGGCTTTTTTTCCGATTTTTCGAGGATATATTTTAGCTTGTAATACGATTGTATATAATTTTCGCTGGGTGACCCGTAGTTGAAACTATGCGGCAGTATCCAGGTATTCACACAATTGTGCGAATTGCCCATCGACATATACTTCAGCGTATCGTTATATTTTGCAAACTGCTCATCCAGCCGTTTGTTCAGGATGTTGTGCACCGAAAAGGTCTTGAACGCCAGATCCAGGGCAAAGTTTATCCCAATGAGCAAAGCTGAAAACAAAAGAAGTCGTATGGTAAACGTTCGCGTCATTGTTTCAATAGTATCAGGCGTTTATTTTGGCTTTTTTATCAGTTTATGCCCACCAGGCACATTTTCAATTAATTGTGAATAATTCGATGCATCAAAGCACCTTTGTCTGTTGCCACCCCACGCATCTTAAGTTGGTCAGAACTGAAAATATATAAATTTTTCCTGATGCAGCACCCCGAAAAGCAGGACAAAAAATACAAATCCGGCATACACCATCCAGCGGAGCAGCAGTGGTTTTGTGGCCAACACATGCACCAGATTTCGCCTGGCATGTACTTGCTCGGCCACCATCAGTACTACCACCATCAGAACGCCGAAAATTAACTCATTGTCGCGCAGCATGTAATGCAGGGCTTCAGCCGTATTGCTGAAATCAACGGCATTGCGCAACAGTAATAAACTGTCGCTGATGCTGGCGGCCCTGAAGAAGGAAAGCGAAAACATAAGCGCCCCGAACGTGTATAGCAGTCCCAATAATCCGGTGAACAGCGTTTTATCACTCAGGTGCAGGGCCCAGAGCAGGCGGTTAACCGGTTTTTCGGCAACCGATTCTGCCACCAGCATAAGCCCGTGAAACAACCCGAAAAGCACAAATGTCCATGCCGCGCCATGCCACAGGCCCATCAGCAAAAAGGTTATCACCAGGTTGCGGTAAATGAGCGGCTGAACTATTTTTTTGTTTCTGATGTAAGGAAGCGTGTACAGCACATAATCGCGGAACCAGGTGGTGAGCGAGATGTGCCAGCGGTTCCAGAAATCGCGCAACGACCGGGCAATGAGCGGGCGGTTGAAGTTAATCATAAGGTCGTAGCCCATCAGCCTTGCCGATCCCCGGGCAATATCGGTGTAACCTGAAAAATCGCCGTAAAGCTGAAATGCAAACAGCACGGTGGCCAAAATAACCGGCACTCCGTGGTGCTGCGAAGGGGTGTCGTACACGTAACTTACAAACATCCCCAGGCGGTCGGCGATGACCAGTTTTTTAAAATAGCCCCACAGCATGAGTTTTGCCCCGCTGATTAACCGCTGCTGATCAAAGGCCTGCGGATGATTGATCTGGGGCAGAAGGCTGGTGGAACGTTCGATAGGACCGGCTACCAGTTGCGGAAAGAATGAAACGTAAAGGGCAAATTTGCCAAAATGCGTTTCGGGTTGTTGAATGCCCCGGTACACATCGATACTATAGCTGAGCGATTGAAATATGTAAAAAGAAATACCCACCGGAAGCAGCACATGATAAATCCCGACGGAATAATCACTGCCGGTAAAATGCAGCACTGAGTTTAAACTTTCCGAAAAGAAATTGAGGTACTTAAAACCGGCTAGCATCCCAAGGTTTACCACAATGCTCAGCAACAAGTATCGTTTCCTGACTTTTGAAGTAGTAGCTTTGCCCATTTGCAGTGCCACCAGATAATCAACCACGGTGGTAAACAGGATCAGCAAAGCATATCCTGCCTTCCAGCTCATGTAAAAAAAGTAGCTGGCCGCTAAAAGTAATAGCCAACGCCATTTTACGGGTATCGTGAAATAGAGCACGACCACCGCAGGCAAAAATATCAGATAGTCAATGGAATTGAAGAGCATGAACGTACCGGATCAGAAGCTGCAAAATAACACATTTTTGAGTTATGCATTGACTTAACTTTCAGAACTGCCCCCAACAAATGATTCAAAATTTTCAAGGTTAACCTGCCGCGTCTTGTGATTGGGGTAACTTTTGAGAAAAGAATCCGGAAATCTGGCTTTGGTATCTTTCCATTTAAATTCAAAAGCATTCAGCATGCCATCCTGTTCTTCGATGTAGTCAATTTCAGCCTGATCATGTGTCCTCCAGAAATAGGTATTGGGGGTGTTTAAATGGTAATGGTTAGCCTTGATGCGTTCTGAAAGCAGGAAATTTTCCCACATAGCTCCTTTATCAAACCGCATATCAACCGGGGAATAGTTGCTGATAAGTACGTTTCGTATCCCATTGTCATAGAAATAATACTTTTTCCCTTTTTTTATTTCATTGCGAATATTTCTGCTCAGGGCAGGCAGTTTGTAAATCACAAAGGTTTTTTCCAGCAAATCAAGATATTTTTCAACAGTACTACCATCGATATTCCCTATGGTTTTTGACAACTCATGGTAGTTTACTTCACTTCCTACTTGAAAAGCCAATGCCTGCAGAAGCTTTTGCAGGTGACTGGATTTTCTGATCCCTTCTACCTTAAGGATATCCTTGTAAAGATAACTTTGGGCGATTTCTATAAGGACATTTTTCTCATTTCCCGGATTGTTGATCACTTCGGGATATGAGCCAAAAACCAGTCTGTTTTCCAGCGTGCGTTTTGCTTCGAGGATATTTGAGCTGCTTACCAATTCCTGATAACTGATGGGATAAAGATAGAAGGTGCGTTTTCTACCGGTTAAGGGTTCATTGGTCTGGTTAAGTAAATCAAATGAAGAGGACCCCGTTGCAATGATTTGCAATTCCGGTTTGTTGTCGTGTAGTAATTTTAATTTCAATCCGATATCGGATATTTGCTGAGCCTCGTCAATGATGACAAGACGTGTTTCGTTGCCAATTAGTTGCAGTAAATGGGTACTGGTATTGGCTGCCGATAGTTCATTGAAAATATCTGCTTCATCGGTATTCAGCCATTTTGTATTGACCTGCATTATTTCCACTAGCTTTTTCAGTAATGTGGTTTTCCCTACCTGTCGCGCACCCAAAAGCAGGATTACTTTGTTGCTGAAGCATTCGTCTTTTATTTTATCCAATAAAATACGCGTTATCATCTTTTTTCTTTCGTACAAAGATACGTGATTTCTTTATAGATTTCAAATATCAGGCCTAATCTTAGGATTATAATCGAAAATATAGGCCTATATTTCATAATATATTCAAAAAATTCGGTATAAAAGGTGGTTAAAAGGTATAATTGCGATGGTCTGATAAAACTGAAAGGGATATTCTAACTGCAGTGGATGAGAACAATTGAATAGTTGGACGAAGCATGAAAGCGGAATATTACTTGTTCAATTAAAATTTAAAGCTCCAGCCAAAGTTTGGCATAAATGGGAAAAATGACTTTTGCATAAGCACGATACGATCATAACTTGTATTGTTTGGACCAAAAGTTTCTACCTGAGTAAAATAAAAGCTGTTTGGATTTCTCTGGTTATAGAGGTTAATAATACCTAATGTAAAGGTTCGCATGTATCTTTTCTTCTGCTTATGAAAATTGAAACTGATGTCTAGTCTATGGTACGGTTTGGTTCTGAACGCGTTTCGGTCAGAATAAATATACACTTCATTCATTTGTGTATAATCCCCAACAATTACCGGAATTGTGTACTTTGAAACCGGTAGTGTTAGGCCATATCCAGTATTATAAACCCATGTGCACGAAAAATCTGCATCTTTATCTATCTTCACCATCATTGCCAGGTTAATGCTGTGCCGGATATCAAACTGATCGGGAAATAACTTCCCATTATTTATTTCGCTGAATTTTCTATCACTACGCGCAAGGGTATAACTTATCCAGCCTGTTGGGTTTCCCTTATTTTTGGCAGCCATAAGCTCCAGCCCGTATGCCCGGCCAGTCCCATCTTTTGCGAAAATTGTTTCCCAGTTATCATTACTGCCCCATAATGAAGCTCCGTCCTTTAACATCGCCAGCCTGCTGAAATATTTGTAATACAGCTCAGCGCTGTAAATAATGTTGTGCGGGGATGCAAATTCAGCCCCAGCCGATAATTGTTTCATGAGCGAAGGGGGCAATTGCCTGGTGGCAGGCAAAAAATAGTCAACTGGCATTCCAATGCTGTTGTTACCGGTTATATGCATATTTTGGCTCATAAGGTCGAAGGCAACAAAAGATTTAGCCCTTTCATTAAGCTGAAAAAGCACTTTGATTCTTGGTTCAGGAATCAGGTACATTTTACGTTGCACAATAAATGCATTGAGCCGGCCACCAATTTCTAATTTCTTACCCGGCCGGGTTAATGTAGCTCCGCCATAAAGTATACCTTCAAAACCCTTCAATTGCTGTTTGAGCGTGTTTTCTGGCGTCGGTGGATAGTTCCCGCCTGTAATTGAAAAAGTATAATTATTAGGTTTAAAATATTTCGATGTGATTTGGAATCCTGATATAAAGTTTAATTTTTGAGATTTATAATATTCAAATTCTGATTTCAGACTATATTCACCAATTACTGATAAAAGTGTATTTTGCGCCGTGTACTTGTTTTCTCCGCTTCCTGATTCTGATCGCAAGTCGTTTTTTACCCTGTATTGCGAAAAATGCAGTGTTGTATTGCTGAACACCCGGCTGCTGAACACATGATTCCATCGAATAGCCGACATGCTATTGCCCCATCCGTTAGATTGCTGATAGAAGTCGGTTCCATCATTCCTTTTCTCTTTGTAGCCCGATAGAGATTTATCATCACCAGTATAAATGCTCAAATAAACTTTATTGGCTGTATTGATTATTTTACTCAGTTTAATGTTGAGATCGTAAAAATTGTATCCTAAAGTTGAACCGGGGTTAGCTTTTTGTACCAATGGTTTGGCAATGATATCAATGTAAAACCGTCGGAAACTGATCAGATAGGAGGATTTCTCTTTAGTTATAGGGCCATTTACTGAAACTCGTGAAGAAACCAACCCAAGACTAATATTGCCTGAGGTTTTTAAGAGGTTGCCATCAGCAATATCAACATCGAGCACCGATGATAACCTTCCGCCGTATTTTGCAGGAAACCCTCCCTTAATAAGCATTGAACTTTTTACAGCATCGGCATTGAAAGCCGAAATAAAACCCCCTAGGTGATTTATGTTATAAAGCGGAACATTGTCAAGCATAATAAGATTCTGGTCGGGCGAACCGCCTCTTACATTAAGTCCCGAAGTGCCTTCAAAACCTTGTTGAACGCCCGGCATTAATTGGAATATTTTTATTAGATCGGTTTCACCGCCCAGTGCCGGAAGCGATTTTATCATCTGAGCTGTTAGCTTTTGCATGCCTGGCGATGAAAAGCGCTCATGCATTTTCACAGAGATAATCTCAACCGGCTTTAACTCAACTCCAGCTTTTAAACCAATATTAATTATCGTATCTTTTATTGGTCTGGGTATAATTAACGAATCGCTCAAATAACCAACATAAGATACAATCAATACCGCAGCATGGCCATTGGGAATATCGGGTGTAATGCTGTAGAAGCCAAAATTGTTGCTTATTGTGCCTGAGCCAGAGGTTGCATCGTAAATTCCGGCATATAATAAACGCTCGCAGGTGGCCGCATCTGTTATAAAACCACTTATTGTCTGGCTAAAAGCATTTACCGAAACCAGCACTGATAAGACTAAAGTAAGTGCTGATTTGATAATCATAATTGTGTGTCGGGAGAATTTATCTGAAATCATAAATAATGCTGTCGTAAGAAGAAGTGTAAACTGAAAATAAACCGAATCCGTTTTCAACATTCCCATTCAGCTTAACGGGTTGTGTCATTCCCTGCCATATCCCGCTCTCGTTATAAAGATATTTGTATAGCGTTTTGAAATAATCATAATGTTCTTTTGTTACGTTTCGTAGTTCAGATGATACAATTACTTTTTGAAGATTATCTGGCCAGAATCCTAAATAATAATACATGGGAATGTTTACAGAAGAACCATTGAACAGTGCATCGCTAAAAAGAATTGTAATTGGTTCATATTGCATAATGTCTTCATTCACTATAATGGGATCGAACGATTTAACTTGATGGTAACCGATAGTATTGACAGAGGAATTGTCAATCATTGTAACAGATATATTGAATTCGTAGAAATTTGTTTCATTGGCAGGATCTTGAAAACTAAGTTGAACTTTTGAAAAATATACTTCTTCTATAAGTAGTGCGGCGGCAGTAATTTCAATACTGTGCGGTATTATAGATTCGGGTACCTTGGTAAACGCTGTTGCTTTTTCACAACCGGATCTGGAAATCTGCAGAACAAGGGAATCTCCCGGGTTGGATTTGAAATCCTCTGCAACATACCGGTCGGCAACTAATTTAAGGCTGGTTTTAATCCCATTACGCTCAATGCTTGCTTCAACGGATGTATCGCTTATTATATAACTGGCTGTATCGTAAATGTAAAGACTTTTACTAATAAAAACTGAAAGTGTGTCAAGAACCGACTGGCTCGAATATGCAATCGTAACTTCTTTCGGAACGGGAATGTTGACATCTGCTTCTTGTTCGCAGGATGTAAACATCACTGTATAGATTAATAAAAGTAAGCAATGTTTCTTTTTCATAAACAATTAAAACACCCCGCCTAAAAGCGGGGTGTTGGTTTTTAGGGGTGTATATGATAGTTAATTTTGTAAGTAGGTGTAAAATGGGTACTTTCAAATTGTACATCAGGCGAATACTTCACCATTAAATCAAGAGTAACCTTTCTCTTATAGAGGTTTATCCCAACCCCTGCAGATGCATACCATCCAACTTTATCTTTTTTCCAATCAGGTTCTGGTCTCGCCTGAGAATGATACTTGCCTGATTGGTAGAAAATGCCTGATTCCAGCAGGGGGCAGATTTTTCTTATACCCAGGATTGTATACCTCGTAAAAATACCAAAATTTAACTTTGAACTACTAAACATATTATTATCATACTTTTCAACCATGCCTGAAATTTCAGGACCGGAATAAAGATTTTTGGTAAATTCAACGCCATAGCGTAAAGCAAATACTTTACTGTTGTACCTGAGATAAGCTATATCTTCCAGAGCATGAAGGTAAGGGTTAAGCTGGGCCCCGACGAATTGTTTTCTATTGAAACTGATATCGCTTTTAGCCCTCTGAGCTAATATGTACAGCGGCATTAAAATTATTAAAAATGGGATAATAATGAGGTGTTTATATAAGTTCAATCTTACCATGGGAATTAATTTTTAGGAAATAGCTCATTTTTGTCTATAGATGCGGACTCTCCCCATCTAATACCTTCATGGTGAACCTGACATGAACTGAAACCAAAATATACTTCATAGGGCGTAAAAAAGATTGTCCTGATGAAATCGGCTTCATCATCCTTTTCATCATAATTTTCATTAATCGGAATACTTGGAGTTCCCGATGAATTAGTACAATAATAACCGATATTGTTATATTGTATTATCTTATGAATCTTGGCCTGAACCCAAATGCCGTTCCATGTTTGCTGACTAGTCGTTCTGGCTTCATAATAATACATTTGATCAACCAGATTACAATATAATCTGGCAACAATCCGCCTATCTGACCAGCTTGGAAAATACTCGGTGCGATAACTATACATCCCTTTATTAGATGATACTTTTGTTGAGATTTTTTCAATAGAAGGATCAATTAATGCGAGTGAAGTGTTAATTAAGTTTGGTAATTTTGACATATCTTCTGTAATAAGGCAAAAGTCTTCGGTGTTTCTATATACTTTTTTCCCTATTTGATAAACACCCTGACTATTTGCGATATAGCTCAAACATGAGGACATGGGCATTTCCCAAAAAACAGAATTATCGGATAAAGAGATTTTTTTAAAACAATCTTTATTTCGATCGATATAGACTTTTAATTCATCCGGATTGAGAATCTTCATACCATTATCGTAAACTGAATGAAATGAGTTAAACCCAACTTTTCTGTTAAATTCATCAATAATTTTTATGTTTCCTTCATTTTCTATAATCCAGTTCAGGTGCTTACTAAAAATCAATTTATTTTCAAAAACTAAGATACCATTTATTAGTTGAATCTCGGTATTTGATTTATTCTGAATAATTTGCTCATCATTTTTCTTACAGCTGACAAAACTAATTGTTATTAAAGCAGCTGCGAGGATCGTTTTTTTAATTGTGTTCATCGTTTTCGTAATTTTGCGCTCGTTACCGGTTGGCTGGGGAGAGGTTGCCGGTGAGCTTGCCAAAGTACAGGCAGCCTGCTCCCCGTGGCCGGTAATACGATGCTGGTCAATGAATGTGTTGTTTTGTTGTGTTTGTTTTATTTGTTGTATTCGCTATACCTTAAATTCAGACGCACATAATCCTCCGGCTAGTTTCAACCTCCTTTCTTAATCTCAGCACAGTTTTTTGATTTGGCTTTAAGGCGAAGTGATGCTATTGTTTGTTATTAATTATTTTGGGTTAAGGGTAAAATTGTGGTTATTGATTTTTTAATTCTTCAATCTGGCATAAAACGATTGGGTAACATAAACTTTAAAGAATGGTGGTAAAGGTATAGGAGAATAATTTACACTGCAAGGGGGGGGGGGGGGAAAATTTTTAAACTTTTTGAAAAATTGAAAAGGAGGAGGGGAGAGCACAAAT
>Ga0172373_10001697_pt1 | contig 35270 bp, 25 predicted proteins | sample Lak10m_2_FD_114546 | JGI IMG/M metagenome (GOLD analysis project Ga0172373, IMG submission 114546) | Freshwater microbial communities from Kabuno Bay, South-Kivu, Congo - kab_092012_10m | ecosystem: Environmental > Aquatic > Freshwater > Lake | place: Democratic Republic of the Congo...
GTAAAGTTACACTAGAAGAAAAAGCAAATGTTAATTTACATCCATACAAATTGTTTCCCGAATGGAACTACACCATTCGACCAAATTTGAATTGACCAACTTATTTTTGGACAAAGACTTAGCGGAAACTAAAGTATGAACGACCACCGAAAGCGGCAGGGACGGTTCGAATGCGTCCTTGGTGATGAGCGAAACTTCGGTCAGGTTCTCATCGAATTTATGCGCGCCCACATCACCGCGGATCCATTTTAGGATGAAGTTGGTGGTTGGGACGGAGATCACTTTACCGGCGTAGGTGTTGAAGGCGTATTTACCGGGCAGGAGCGGTTCGCTCCAAACACCGCGATTCCCCTTGGAAGCCAGCTCACCGTGACGGTAATCCTGGCCTGAAAGGTCAGCACCCATTTCACCGGTATAGGAAACTACCACGCCTACGTTACCAACTTCAATCACCGTCTTTGGGATCATTTCCACAGTGCCAAACAGGCGGTTGACGTAATAGGTACCTTCAACGAGTACCTGCAATTGGCGCCCGCGCAAGCCGCCTGCCCGCAGGAAGTTGTCGGCATCCTGGAATTTGTTGTGATACGTTTCTGACTGTGTAGGATCATCACCGACGACCGGGGCGATAATCTCGCCCTGTGCGAGGGATGGACCATCATGCACGGTCACAACGCCGATGGTATCGTCCGTGTCTTTAATAACCACGGGGCGGAACCCGCCGCGTTGGGCGATGACTTCTGCCATGCCGCGGATCGTATCGCCTTCTTCCTTACTCAGCGCGAGTGTGTAAATACGCTCCTCGGTAATGACGATGAACTGCACGAGGTTGAAGGCATAGGTACCTTCACGCAGAATGCGGCGCTGCGGACCGCGCTGTCCGCCGTTCTTCAGGAAGCTTTCCACATCCTGAAAGTCAGTCACGGTGGAGTTGGACGCGAGCACCTGGGCTGGGTCCAATTGCTTACCGTCACGGGCGAAGACATAGCCGATCTTGCCTTGGGAAATGGTCACCAGCGGCATGGTATGGACAACATACTGGATGGGCATCAAGTAGTGTAGACCACCACGCAGGATACGCGGCTGATAACCCGCCTCCCCATTTAACGCGATCAGGCCCGACTTCACCGAACCTTTACCCGCAAAGCGCTTTTCAATGATACCGATACGGTTGTTGGGGATGAACCGAATACCGGACAGCAGAATGAGAAATACGATCCCACCTACTGCATAACCTATTAAAGCCAGTACAGACATTTTTTCTCCTTTGTGCGCCGAATTACGCACAATACATAAATACGGAATTGTCCCATCGGGGTTTCTATATTCTAATCATTTTCAGCGGGAGATAAATCGCCCTTTGGTTCTATTTGGCTGTACAACTTGGAAAAATAAATCGGTTATACTTTGCACCGCTTATGACCGACCATATCCGTAACTTCTGTATCATCGCTCATGTTGACCATGGCAAATCCACGCTTGCAGACCGCCTGCTTCAATTAACAGGCGCCATCTCCGAGCGCGATATGACCGAACAAGCCCTCGACTCGATGGACCTCGAACGCGAAAAAGGCGTCACCATCAAGTCCTCGGCTGTCCGCATGTTTTACACGTCAAAAGACAATCAACGCTATGAAATGAACCTGATCGACACGCCCGGCCATGTGGACTTCGGCTACGAAGTCAGCCGCGCACTCAAAGCCTGCGAGGGCGCTATTTTAGTGGTGGATGCGACTCAGGGAATCGAAGCCCAGACTCTTGCCAACCTTTATCAGGCGCTCGATGCCGACCTGACAATTGTTCCTGTTATCAATAAAATTGACCTTCCCTCGGCCCGTCCCGACGAAGTGGCTGAAGATGTAGGATCCCTGCTCGGGGTTGATCCTGATTCGGTCATCCGTATTTCAGCGAAAGAAGGCTTGAATGTGGACCAGGTCCTCGAAGAGGTTGTCAAACGTGTGCCGCCTCCACAGGATGTGGACGACAAACCCGTCCGCGCATTGATCTTTGATGCGCATTATGATTCCTATAAAGGTGTCATCGCCTACGTCCGTATCGTGGAAGGCAGCATCAAGTCCACCGACTTGCTGCGCATGATCGTCACTAAAACAGACCTGCGCCCTGTGGAAATTGGCATCTTCGTCCCCGGCATGAAACCTGTGGATAAGCTCGGCTCCGGAGAGGTCGGTTATATTGCCACAGGATTTAAGACCGTGCATGAGTGCCGTGTCGGTGACACGATCACGCTCGCTTCCGCGCCTGCCCTTGAGCCTTTGCCTGGCTACCGCATGCCTAAGCCGATGGTCTTTGCGGGCATCTATCCTGTGGAGGCGGACGATTACACCACCTTGCGCGAGTCTCTCGACAAACTGCAACTCAACGATGCTTCGTTGACCTTTCAGCCTGAGACCTCGCAAGCACTCGGATTTGGTTTCCGCGCCGGGTTCCTCGGCTTGTTCCACATGGAAATTATTCAGGAACGCATTGAACGCGAATACGATCTGGACGTGCTCTTCACTGCGCCTTCGGTGGAGTACGAAGTCTTGATGATTCAGGACACCGTGATAAAAGTTGACTCCCCTGCCGAACTTCCCGACCCAAGCAAGATTGTCGAAGTCCGCGAGCCGTGGATGAACATTGAGATCATCACGCCCACCGATTATTACGGTCCCATCATGGACCTGGTAACCAAGCGGCGCGGCATTTTCAAACAGCAGGAATATCCCGCGCCGCATCGTGTGCAGCTTGATTTTGAGATTCCGCTTTCTGAGATCATTATTGATTTCTTCGACCAATTGAAATCCCGCACGAAGGGCTATGCCTCGCTTGATTATCAATTCCTCGAATATCGCGCCGACAAATTGCAGAAGCTGGAGATCCTCGTCAACAGCGAGCCGGTGGATGCGCTTGCGGCCATCGTCCACGAGAAAGATGCGTTCCACAAGGGACAGCGTCTCATTACCAAGCTCAAGGAATTGATCCCGCGCCAGTTGTTCGATGTCGCCGTACAGGCTTCTTCAGGCGGGCGCATTATTTCGCGCGCCAATGTCAAAGCCACACGCAAGGATGTTCTTGCAAAATGTTATGGCGGCGATATTTCACGTAAAAAGAAATTGCTCGAGAAACAGAAAAAAGGCAAGAAACGCATGAAGATGGTCGGCAGCGTCGAGATCCCGCAGGACGCTTTCATGGCTGTGCTAAAACTGGACGACGATTAATGGTACGGGTCACGCATCCTTTTTTTGCGGATCGCGTGACCCGTACTTTGTAAGGAACCCCATGTCTCAATTTCTCAAAAATTCAAAACGCTGGCTGCCCGGTGCTCTGGTCAGCATAGTGATCGTTGCTGCCATTCTCTATTTTGTCGATTTCCAAACCATGTGGAACTCCATTCGCGCGGCGGACTATCGTATTTTGGCGGGGTCGGTAGTTCTATCTTTTGTCTGGATGTTTAACCGCGCCAAAGTCTGGCAAACCCTGCTGCGTGATAAACCCAAATATATGGATGTGCTGTTTGCCGCGAGCGAAGGCTATTTACTGAACTCGTTCCTCCCGTTTCGCCTTGGTGAGGTTGGACGTGCCTTTCTGCTTAGCCGAAAATCTGGCATGACCTTCAGTGAAATATTGCCGACCATCGTCATCGAGCGCGTCATGGACCTGGTTTTTTCGGCTGCATTTTTAATTTTCGGGCTGACGTACGTCTCAGATGCACAAGGTTCCGAGAAGATCGGTTATATCGTTGGCGGCGTCATGATTTTCGGAATCATCATGATGTTCGTGCTGGCACGCAACCGTCAATGGGCGCTGGATGTGTTCCATAAATTCAGCAAACGCTGGCCTGTCGTGCAGAAATTTGGGGGCAGCTTTCTTGAATCATTTCTCGACGGCTTGGGTGTTCTCACCGATGGCTGGCTTTTCCTGCGCTTCATATTCTGGATGACTCTCAACTGGTTCGTGGCGTTGGTGGCGTATTATCTGATCACACTCGCGTTCTTTCCGCAAGCACAACTTCATTGGATATTCTTTGTCCTTGGCGCGGCAGCATTTGGCGGGGCAGTCCCTGCATTGCCCGGCGGCGTTGGGACATTTGAAGGCGCGGTCAGCGGTGCGCTGTCCATCTTCACCAAGGATCAATCCACGTCTCTGGCTGTCGCTTTGACGGCGCGCTTGTACAATTACCTCAACAGCGGTGTGCTTGGCGGCATCGGACTCGCACGTGAAGGGCAGACACTTTCAGGTATCTATCAACAACTAATGAGTTTAAGAAACAAAGAACAGACGCAGGAAAACGAGTAGGCCATTCTCTGAATGGGATGGCATGATTGTAAAAAGGATAAAGATCCATGACGAAACAATATCTTATAACTGGCGGCGCAGGGTTTATCGGTTCAAATTACGTCCATCGTTTGGTGAAGCGCGGCGAGAAAGTGACCATCTACGATAACCTGTCCCGCGGCGGCGCACCCCGCAACCTTGAATGGCTCAAACAGGAATTTGGCGACAAGGCTTTCGATGTCATTGTCGGAGATGTACGCGAAGCTGACAGAATAACAGAAGCAGCTAAAAGCGCGGATGTGATCGTACATTTGGCAGGTCAGGTTGCTGTGACTACATCGGTCATCAATCCGCGAGATGATTTTGAATCCAATGCCTTGGGGACGTTCAATGTGTTGGAGGCTGCGCGCTTGTCTGGCAGAAAGCCCATCTTCATTTATGCTTCCACGAATAAAGTGTACGGCGGTATGGACGATGTGGAATTGTTCGAGGAGCCAACCCGCTGGCGTTACAAAGACCTGGTGAATGGCTGCCCCGAAACCCAGCCATTGGATTTTCATTCTCCGTACGGTTGTTCAAAAGGCACGGGTGATCAATACGTCCGCGATTATGCACGCATGTACGATCTGCCGACTGTGGTTTTTCGCCAGTCCTGCATTTATGGCCCGCGTCAATTTGGTATTGAAGATCAGGGCTGGGTGGCGTGGTTCATCATCGCTGCGGTGATGGGGCGCCCGATCACGATCTACGGCGATGGCAAACAGGTCCGCGATATTTTGCATGTGGAAGATTTGATGAATGCCTATGACTTTGCCGTTTCGAAAAACGACATCGCCCGTGGACAGGTGTACAACGTGGGCGGTGGACCCGATAATGTGATGTCCATCTGGTCGGAGTTTCGTCCCAAGCTCGAGAAATATATTGGCCGAACGCTGGAAGTTGCCCGCGGAGATTGGCGCCCTGGTGACCAGCGCGTATTTTACGCGGATATTACGAAGGCTGAAAAAGAATTGGGCTGGACGCCGAAGATCAATGTGGAAGACGGCGTACAGAAATTGTTCGAGTGGGTGCTGGAAAACAAGAACCTGTTTTAATTTTGCTTTCAATATTTTGACGACAGACGGCTGACCCTGATCCACGGTCAGCCGTCTGTCGTTTGTAGTCATCCCCGCGTTATAATTTGCCAACTTGATTGGAGAGAATTATGCAGGAATATTTTTCCGTTTTGGCTGAAAAGGTTGTTGCTTCCATTCCCAATGTTTTTACGGCGCTGATCATTTTTCTTATCAGCCTGTATGTTGCAAAGTGGCTGGGCAATTTGGTGAAGCGGGTACTGTTGAGCCGAAACACGGCTTCCGGCGTTACTCACCTTCTTGCGGATATTTTGCGCTGGACGATCATCGTCTTTGGGACGATCACCGCCTTGCAGAGATTCTTCAACGTGACCGCCTTCCTCGCGGGCTTGGGAATCCTTGGCTTCACCATCGGCTTCGCGTTGCAAAGTATCACGCAAAATTTCGTTTCGGGCATTATTCTTCTCATTCAACAACCGTTCACAGTGGGTGACGAGATCAGCGTCATCGGGTTTGAGGGCGTTGTCTTGCAGATCAACCTACGGACAACGGAAATGCAAACCCTCGATGGGCGCATCGTCATTCTCCCCAACGCGGAAGTGCTCGCCCATGCCATTGTCAATTACACCCGTGCGCATCGCCGCCGCGTAGACTTGCCGATGTCGGTTTCGAGCGTGAAAGCCCCTGAAAAGGTCCGCGCTGCTTTGTTGGATGCAATGAAGGATGTCCCCGGGTACGTGGCCGCGCCTGCGCCAGTGGTTGCATTTACCAACTTTGGCGTTTCCTCATCCATTGAACTGCTCGCTTCCTTCTGGGTGGACTCTTCCGTGACCACTGTGCCTTTTGCAAAAGATGCCGCCCTGCTCAACGTGAAGGATACGTTCGCGGCACGGAAGCTTCCCCTCCCAACCGCGATCGTAAAACCAAAGGAATAATGAAACGGCAGAAACAAAAAATCCCACGGAACTCTCCGTGGGATTTTTATATTTAGTTGCTGCTTATTTGCTCAGAATATATTTCTTTACGAAATAAACAACCGCCAGCGTAAGGACGATCGGACCAAGGTAATAGGAAAAACCAAGGAGGAAAGCAACGATGTAGGATACAGCTTCCGATGCGCCGGGCAGGGCGCGGGCAACGGAGCTAAAGATCATGAACCGTAAACCGATATTGATAAGGTCATCCGAGTTGAAGTAGAAGAGGCCGAGGATCACGCCAATGGCAAAGGATACCCAGGGCAACACATCTGGGACCGTGAAATTGGGGTTGATTGCGAGGGCGTTTAAAACACCTGTGGCAACGCCGCCAAGGATGAAAAGCCATTTAAACAAAAAATTCCAGTTCGATGCGGCAATTGCAGCCGGGGTTTCCTCAGCTTGAGGGGTCTTTTTGGGAGCCATGATCATTCCTTTTTGAAAATTGATTTTTTCCAGCAAAATAGCTCCCCTATTAAACCACAAAGTTGCTCCAAACTGCCTGCGGTATACAATGCCCGTGACGGGTATAATTTTCCCGCTCATGAAAATACTTACCGTATTAACCTACTACCGTCCGCACACCAGCGGACTCACTATTTATGCCGAGCGCCTTGCGCGTGCATTCGTCAAGCGTGGACATCAAGTAACCGTGATGACCAATCAATATGACCCATCCCTTCCGTTGGAAGAGATGATGGATGGAGTGAAGATCATTCGTGTGCCGGTCATTGCACGGGTCAGCAAGGGTGTGCTTGCGCCAAGCTTTGGCTGGGTGGCCACCAAACTTGCCTGGCAGCATGATGTCGTTCAATTGCATCTCCCGCAGTTCGATGCGCCCGGCGTTGCCTTCCGCGCCCGCCTCTTTGGCAAGCCCGCCGTGCTCACCTATCATTGCGATGTGCAATTGCCTTTGGGATGGTTCAACCGCGTTGTCAATTTCGTGCTCGATTTTCAAAACAATATGGCGGGACTCCTCGCCAGCCACATCGTCACCTACACGCGGGACTATGCCGATCATTCTCCCTACCTCTCGCGCTTCGCCTCAAAACTGACCCCGATCCTGCCGCCCGTCGAAATGCCAGTCCCTACGCCGGAAGCTGTTTCCGCCTTCGCGGACAGGCACCGAACCAAAGAACGCAAGCCCGTCATTGGCATGGTCACACGTTTCGCTTCCGAAAAAGGTGTGGAGATTTTGCTTGAAGCCCTGCCGGCCATCTTGAAAAAATATCCAAATGCGCAAGTCTTGTATGCAGGGCAGCATGAGAACGTGATGGGGGAACAGGCGTACTTTAACCGTCTCGCTCCGCAGATCCGCGAATACGAGATCTCCGGCCATTGGACCTTCCTTGGCAACCTCGACCCGTTGCAATTGGCAACGGTCTATCCCAATTTGGATGTGATCACCGTCCCTTCGCTCAACTCTACCGAAGCATTCGGCCTCGTACAGATCGAGGCAATGATGAATGGTGTTCCCTCGGTTCCATCTGCTTTGCCGGGCGTGCGCCAGCCGGTGAAAATGCACGGCATGGGTGAAGTCTCCGAGATCGGCAATTCCGAAAGCCTCGCCGAATCAATTTTGAAAGTATTGGACAACCCAGAAAAATATAAAGGTGACGTTCCTGCCATCCACACCGCTTACAACCCCGATTCTATTGCACAGGAATACGAAAAACTATTTGCGCGTTTGATGAAAAGGGAAAAATAAAACATGGAAACACTTGGAATTAATAGTGGTTTGTTGTTTGTGCAGATGGTCGTTATGCTGGTCGTATTTGGGCTTCCGATTATTTCGTTGTTCGATCTTCGCAAAAAAGGGATGAGCGGTGTAGAGCTTGGGATCTGGGTGCTTGTGATCTGCATTGTCCCGGTCATTGGGTCGCTGGCGTATTGGATCGTCAAGCCATCCTCCGAGAAAAATAAATGAATTCAAAAAAAGATTTCCTCTTTCTGCAACTGAGTGACCTGCCGTACTTTCGCGCATTTTTACGCGCGATTGAATCTTCTTACTATCAAGACCTGCCCATGCCAGGCCCCATCTACGATGTGGGCTGTGGAGACGGGCACTTCGCCTCCCTGACCTTCGATAACAAATTGGATGTGGGCCTCGACCCGTGGCGGTTTTCCATGCGCGAGGCGAAAAAATACAACGCCTATAAATCCCTGGTGGAAGCGGATGGAGCTCGTTCGCCCTTTCCGTCCAACCACTTTGCCAGTGGGCTGAGTAACTCGGTGCTGGAGCACATCCCGCACATTGATGATGTCTTGAAGGAAACGGCGCGCGTACTCAAGCCGGGTGCGCCGTTCTATTTTTGCGTGCCGAACACGAGATACTTCACTGAGCTTTCCATAACCAAAGTTCTGGGAAAGCCGTATGAGAATTGGTTCCGCAAAATTTCGCGCGTCCATCACGCGGATGAGCCCGATGTGTGGGAAGAACGCCTCGAACGCGCGGGCTTTACGCTTGAGCGGCACTGGCACTACTTTTCGCCCTCCGCGATGCGCGTGTTAGAATGGGGACATTATTTCGGGCTCCCATCCGTGGTTGCGCGGGTATTAACTGGCAAATGGATCATCTCACGCACGAAGTGGAATTTATCCCTCACTGAAAGGTATGTGAAGAAATATGCCTCTCCCGACCCAATTGCGAATGGGACGTTTACTTTTTATATAGCGAGAAAGAAGTAGGAACGTAAATACGTAGACAGGTAAACACGTAACACATGTGAGCCTGTCTACTTGTTTACCTGTCTACGTGTATACTTAAATCATGGCCTTCGACGAAAAATACTTTTCCACACACACGTACGCAAACATCACCTTCGCCAAGTACAGCATGTATTGGTGGTCCAACCGGTTCTTTGGGATGCTGGCAAAGCGCCACGGCAAACGCGGAGCGCGTCTGCTGGAGGTGGGGTCAGGCATGGGGCATTTGGTGGGGCAGCTGTCGGCGGAGTTTGAAGCGTACGGCATGGATTTGAATCATTGGGCGGTCAACAAGTCCAAAGAGTTTGCGGAAGCCGCGTCCTTGCAAACCGCATCCGCGCAGGAATTGCCGTATCAAACTGGTTCATTCAACGTGGTCATCATCAAACATATCGTGGAACATTTGCCCGACCCCGCCAAAGCAATCAATGAGATCGGGCGCGTGGTTGAAAAAGATGGCATTCTTATCCTTGCCACGCCGAACCTCGGTTCTTTGCTCAAGCCGTGGAAGGGCAAGGCGTGGATCGGTTATCAGGACCCGACGCATATTTCGTTGAAAGAGCCGCAGGAATGGCTGCGAATGATTGAGGATGCGGGCTTTGAATTTGTGCGCGTGTTTTCAGACGGCTTTTGGGATGTGCCTTACATCCGTTTTGTGCCGAGGCAGATACAGAAATTATTTTTTGGTTCACTTGGTGGCTTGCAGGCTATTAGCGGCATCGTCTTTTTGCCGCGCACATGGGGCGAAAGTATCATTGTGATTGCAAGGAAGAAATAAGAAAAATCGTATAGAATCGCCGTTGCGGATTACCGTTGTGTAATCCGTAATTTGTAAATCAATAGTTGAGACATTAATGGAACAAGACAAGCAAACCTCTCCCGAACAAGAGCCCACCGTACTTGACCTTTACAAGTCCGTGACGAAGGACTGGCCTTCCTTCTCCAATTTCATCCGCTCCCTGTGGGATGCACGCAGACGCGAAGAACTCAACAATGCGCTCGTTGCGGAAGCGGCACAGCCTGTGGTTGTGGAAGAGAGAAGTAATGAGCCGCTGCGCACGAACACTTTCCCCTGGCGTTCGATGCTGGCTTTGCTGCTTGCGCTTGCCGCTCAAGGATTTGTGGAGCCTCCCAATCGTCAGAGTTCGCTTGCTTTGGGTCTGTATTTTATTGCCGGGGGTATGGCGATCTGGGCGTACTTCAAGAATGAACTGCATTTGCCCGCGCTGCCGTCTGTGTGGCAAACACCGGAGCCGCTTTCCACCCGTCTTTTTCCTTTGATCCTATCGGTCATTTTTGCGTTGATCGCTTTCTTTGATTTCAGCGAGGGAAAATTCACGATCATCAACACCTTGCTGTGGATCATATCCGTCAGTCTGCTGGCGTACAGCTTGTGGCTGCCCATGCCGAAGGTGAGCGCATCACCTGACCTGGACGCCCGCCGTGCGGCCTGGATCAGGAACGGGTTGATCCTCGTTATTCTGGGTATCACCATATTCTTCCGCTTATACAGGCTGGACACGGTTCCGATCGAGCCTTTCAGCGACCATGCTGAAAAAATATTGGATGTGTACGGCATTACTCAGGGTGATACTTTCATCTTCTTTGAGCGCAATACCGGACGTGAAGCCATTCAAATGTATTGGACACTGCTGATCGTTTATATGTTCAAGACCGGCTTCTCCTTCTTCAGCCTTAAACTTGGAACGGTTCTACTCGGTCTGTTTACGGTTCCCTACGTATATTTGCTGGCAAAGGAATATGGGAACGAACGTACTGCCATTTTTGCTCTTTTCCTTTTTGGGGTCGCGTCCTGGCCGAATATCATTTCGAGGATCGGGCTGCGCTTCCCGTTGTATCCGCTTTTCCTTGCGCCCACCTTCTATTACATGGTGCGCGGACTGCGGACCCGTAACCGCAACGATTTCATCCTCTCCGGTATTTTCCTCGGGCTTGGCCTGCATGGATATAGTCCCTTCCGCATTGTGCCCATCTTTGTAGTGGTGGCGTTCTTCATTTACTTTATCCATCTTAGATCAAAAGAGACCCGTCAGCAGGCGCTCTGGTGGCTCATCATTATCGTGGTGATGTCCGTTTTTGTATTCTCGCCGCTTTTGCGATATTGGATCTCGCGCCCCGACCTGTTTGGCTACCGCGCATTTACCCGCTTGAGCAGTATTGAAACACCCTTGCCCGGGCCGGCTTGGCAAATATTCCTTTCCAATTTATATAATGGGCTGCTGTTGTTCAACTGGGATGACGGTGTGATCGGCGCGCACTCGGTGACGAACCGCCCCGCGCTGGACCTGGTGACGGCTGCCCTCTTTTTGCTCGGGATTCTTCTGTTGGTTGTTCGCTACATCCGCCAGCGGGACTGGCGCGATTTGCTCCTGCTCGTGTCCATCCCTGTTTTGATCATGCCGTCTGTGCTTTCACTGGCTTTCCCCAGTGAGAACCCGGCGTTGAATCGTGCGGGCGGTGGTGCGGTGCCGGCTATCATTGTCAGCGCGCTGGCGCTTGAAGGAATCGTGGCAGGTTTCGGAGTAGAAAAGAGGCGGCAGGTCATTGCTTATGGGATCACAGGTGTGCTCTTTGCCGCATCCGCTTATTCCAATTTTGATCTTGTCTTCAATAAGTTCGCGACGGCCTACTCTTTGGCCTCTTGGAATACATCGGAGATGGGCAAGGTGATAAGCCAGTTCGAAGATAAATATGGACAGACGGATTCGGTCTGGATCGTGCCATACCCCTATTGGGTGGATACGCGTCTGCCGGGTGTGTGGGCTGGAATTCCAGACCGCGACTTTGCGCTCTTCCCGGACAGACTATCTGATTCGTTGACTATCGCTGCGCCGAAGATGTTTATCTTCTGGAACGCGGATATTGAAACTGAGAATGCTCTTAAGGAACTCTATCCGAACGGTAAACTTAGCCGATATACTTCGGCCTTTGAAGGCAAAGACTTCTTTATCTTTATGGTTGAGGAATGATCGTTGTTGCGGGATTGCTTTTCTGAGCGGTGCGGTCTCTGTTTATTGGAAAGAGATTGCTCCTTCAGGAGCGGCACCTTCCTTGCAATGGCGTGAGGTGATATGAACGAAAAACGCTCATGGCTGTATGATCTGCTTTTTATTCTTGTCCTGCTGATGGCGGGATATTTACGTTTGTCCGGGTTCAATTGGGGAGAGGGGTATCACCAGCATCCGGATGAGTTGTTCCTTACCGGCGTGTTGGATAACCTGCGCGCGCATGTCTGTGAAGACCCGCTTGTGACGATCGATGCCTGCCCGCCGGACCAGCAGCGCTGGATGACCATTGGCGAGTATTTCAATTCAAAAACATCCACCTTGAGTCCATACAACCGCGGGAATGCCTTCTTTGTGTATGGCAACCTGCCCATGACGTTAGTTCGTGTTGGGCAGGAACTGACTGCCAATGACGACATTGGCAAGTCCAAGTTTTTTGCGCGGCAGATGTCTGCGCTGGCAGATCTGTTCACGATCTTTCTGCTCTACTTGATGGTTTCCAGCTTATATGGCCGCAAGATCGGTCTCTTCTCCGCTGTCTTCTCCTCGCTGGCTGTGATGCAGATCCAGCAGTCGCACTTCTTCACATCCGACTTGTTCGTGAATATGTTCATGTTCCTTGCGCTGGCTTTTGCCGTGAAGATCGTGAGGTTTGAAAAACAGGAACCGAAGGAAGAGTCCGAATCCGAAGAAGCAACTATCAAGTACCAATTACCCATTAAGGTGATTCTTCGCAATCCTCTTTTCTGGTTGAGCATCGGCTTTGGATTCGCGTTGGGCATGGCCATGGCATCCAAGATCAACGCGGCGGCGTTGGCAATCGCCTTGCCGGGCGCGTTCGCGGTCCGCTATCTCTTGTACGACCGCAAGAAGACTCTCTCCACGGATTACTGGATATTGATCGCAATATTGCTGGCAGCCGGTGGACTTGCCACTATCATTTCCTTCCGTGTCTTCCAGCCCTATGCCTTTGACGGCATTGGCTTGAACGAACAGTGGGTAAAGAATATTTCCGAGCAGCGCGCGCAGGCTTCCGGCCAAGCAGACCTGCCGTGGAATTTGCAATGGGCACGCCGCACCCATTTGTATTCCTTCACCAACTTAACCCTCTGGGGCCTGGGGCTTCCATTGGGCATCCTTGCGTGGGCGGGCTTCCTGCTCATGGGTTGGCGCATCATTCTCGGTGAATACAAACATCTCTTCCTCTGGGGCTGGACGGCGTTTTATTTCCTTTGGCAATCCATGCAGTTCAACCCCACCATGCGCTATCAACTGCCGATCTATCCGCTGCTGTGTATGATGGCGGCATGGTTTGTTTTTGAATTGCCGCAGATCAAAAAGAACACGGATGATGGACCGCAAATTGTGACCAACCGCCCGTTGGCAATTATCGCTGCGATCGTTGGGGTTGGTGTTCTTGCTCTCACAACTATTTGGGCGTTTGCTTTCCATAGCATTTATCTGCGTCCTGAAACCCGCGTAGCCGCTTCGCGCTGGATATTCCAAAACGCGCCGGGCCCGGTCAATATTAGTATCGAAACTTCAGAAGATGGCACGATCAGCCAGCCGCTGCCATTTCCGGCGGAAGCTGCGATCCTGAAAGACGCGCCCTACAGCCTTACCTTCGTTCCCAACGTGGATGGACAGATCTCGGATGTGGTGCTCGGCCACGCCATGGACCCTCTGCCCGGTGCTATTCGGGTATCCATCTCCTCCGCTTCAGAACCGGACCTGGTGCTGGCGCGAGCTTCCGAATTGCTCGATACCACGCTGGCAACTGACGCGCGCGGACCTTCCGTTACATTGGCGCTGGATAGGACAGTGCCTGTCATCAAAGGTCAGGTGTACGTTTTGAAGATCGAGAACATGGGCAGCGCTCTCACCTTAAGCGGGTCCAGCCTTGCCAACGAAACGGATTACGATTGGGGGCTGCCCTTCCGTATAGATGGGTTCGACCCCTTTGGCGGCACCTATCGCGGCGACATGCTTCTTCAAGTCTATTGGGCGGATGATGCCGCCAAGCTCACCCGTTTTGTCGATACTCTTTCAGGGTCGGATTACATCATCATCCCGACCAATCACCAGTACGCACAGATCACCCGTCTCCCGGAGCGCTATCCGCTTACAACTTTGTATTACCGTGAACTGATGGGCTGCCCCACAGACGAGGAGATCATCAAGTGTTATCGAGAGGCACAGCCCGGGCAATTCCAGGGTAGATTGGGCTTTGAGCTGGTACAAGTATTCGAATCCTATCCAACGCTTGGGCCGCTGGTCATCAACGATCAGGCTGCTGAAGAGGCTTTCACCTTTTACGATCATCCCAAAGTATTGATCTTCAAAAAGACGGATGCATTCCGCTCCGCTGAAGTGTTCGGCATCTTAAGCGCCGTGGACCTGACCAAGGTTGTTCCGCTCACGCCAAAAGATGCAGGGAACTTCAAAGACTTGCTCCTGCCGGAGACTCGTCTCGCGCAACAGCGGGCAGGCGGCACATGGTCTGACCTGTTTAATTATGACTGGCTCCAAAATAAATACCCAGTTGTTGGAATTCTGGTTTGGTATCTGTTCATCTTCGTGCTGGGTTTGTTCGCTTACCCGATCGCGCGTTTGGCATTGCCCGGACTAAAGCAGTATGCCTATCCATTGGGCAGGATCGTCGGATTGGTTCTACTCGCGTGGCTCGCATGGATGGGTGGCTCGGTGGGCGTGCCGTACACGCGAGACTCCATCAGCGTGGCGGTTGTCATTATCGTTGTGGCAGGCGTCAGTTTGTGGATGAAGCGCCGCGCGGAATTCAAGGATGATTGGGATTCCAATCGCCGTTTCTTCGTCATCGCGGAGATCGTCTTCCTCACCTTCTTCCTGATCGATCTGCTGATCCGTTTGGGCAACTCGGATATGTGGCATCCGTCCAAGGGCGGTGAGCGGCCAATGGACTTTTCGTATTTCAACGCGGTCTTGCGCAGTACGAGCTTCCCGCCGTATGATCCGTGGTTTGCGGGTGGCTATATCAATTATTACTATTACGGTTTTGTGCTTGCCGGTACACCGGTAAAACTGCTCGGCATTGTGCCTTCGATTGCTTACAACTTTATTCTCCCGACCTGGTTTGCCATGGTGGCGGTGGGCGCATTTGTAGTTGGGTATTCGGTGGTGGAGGGGCAAAAGACTGAAAGCCAGCTAGAAGACGATAAAGATTCGATTTTTGACCTTCGACTTGTCGCGGGTCTTTCCGCTTCCTTTATGACCATTTTGCTGGGCAACCTTGGGACGATACAAGCCGTCTTCAACGCGTTGCAGCGCATTGCCGCACCTGCCGGCCTCGTACCCGTGGATGCAAATCTCGTGCAAAAATGGGGCTGGGCCTTCCAGGGGATTTGGAAGATGTTTGCAGAACATGCCTTGCTGCCGCTTGGCCGTGGTGACTGGTATTGGTTCCCGAGCCGCGTCATCCCGCCGGGCCCGGGCAACGAGATCACGGAATTCCCGCTTTTTACATTCTTATACAGTGACCTGCACGCGCACATGCTGGTGATGCCGCTGGCGTTGTTCATTATTGCGTGGTCGTTCTCTTTTGTGCGTTCGAAGGCGCAGTTGACTCGCGGCGAGTGGATCGCCGCCATTGGCATCGGTGCGCTGACCATTGGCGCGTTGAAGCCTACGAACACCTGGGATTTGTACACATACTTCCTGCTGGCTGCGGTTGCAGTGGCCTACACTTTATTTCGCTATTTTGAGTGGAAGGGTTATTTCAATCTGCCGGATTGGGCTGGGAAAGCGCTTGTGGTTCTTTCGACCGTAGCGGTGTTATACATTCTCGGTTCCCTTTTCTACCTGCCATTCTCGAAGTGGTTCGGACAGGCTTATAACTCAGTGGATTGGTGGAAGGCTTCGCGCACATCGATCTCGTCCTATTTCACGCAATGGGGACTCTTCCTCTTCATCATCACCGCGTGGTTGATCTGGGAAACCCGCCAATGGATGGCGGTGACGCCTGTCTCGCATTTGGGACGTTTGAAAAAATATGTGTTGTGGATCGAAGTCGCCCTGGCGGTGTTTGTTGCCTTGCTGGCATACTTTGCAGTGGATGGAGTACGGATCGGTTTTCTGTCGTTGCCGCTGGCTTTCCTCGCGGCGATCCTGATCCTCAACCCGGACCTGCCCGATACAAAGCGCTTCATCATGTTCCTGGTCGGCACAGCGTTGGTCATCACCATTGCAGTGGAGCTTGTCTCACTGGTCGGTGACATTGGCCGCATGAACACCATCTTCAAATTGTATTTGCAGGCGTGGATGATGCTGGCTGTCAGCGCGGCGGCGGCCTTGGGCTGGCTGTTGAATGAGTTCCCGTTCTGGCGTTTCCGCTGGAACGTGACCTTCCAAACTGGTTTGTATACCCTGCTGGCTTGCGCCTTCATGTTCACTCTCACTGCCACAAGCGACAAGATCGCCGACCGCATTACAGTCGAGGCGCCCCGCACTCTCGACGGTATGAATTACATGAAATATTCCCAATTCTGGGATGGTCAGGTCATGGATTTGAGCCAGGATTACCGCGCCATCCGCTGGCTGCAGGATAATGTGAAAGGTTCGCCTGTCATCGTGGAAGCTAACTGCTCTGAGTACCGCTGGTGTACGCGCATGACGATCTACACCGGCCTACCCGGCGTGGTCGGTTGGAACTGGCATCAACGTCAACAGCGTGGGATTTTCTCAGTACAGGTTCAAGACCGTGTCAACGAAGTCGGCGCGTTTTACACCACCACCGATATCATCGCCGCGCGCGCCTTCCTCAAAAAATACGATGTGCATTACATTGTCGTCGGTCAACTGGAGCGGAATATTTATCCGCTCGTTGAGGGTACACCCGATGGATTGGAAAAGTTCAAACAATTCGAAGGCACATATTGGCGTGCAGTTTACACGGATGCCGAAACGACCATCTACGAAGTCATTCAATAAGAACAATTGATACTTTTTTATTGTTGAGGAGATACCTTTGATTCTGCACATCACTTCAAAACAGGAATGGCTCGAAGCGCAGCAGCGCGGCGAATACATTGCACCGAGTTTGGCGACCGAAGGTTTCATCCATTGCTCCACGGAGAAGCAGGTGCTGCATGTTGCCAATGCTTTCTATCGCGGGAAAAATGAACTGGTGTTGCTGGTGCTAAACGAAGCGGCACTCAAGCCCGAGCTTAAGTGGGAACCGCCTGCGGGACTTCCTGCCCCGGGCATTTCCGAATCCGATTCATTTCCGCACATCTTTGGCCCCATCAACTTAAACGCAGTCGCCTCCGTCGTGGACTTTGTGCCTGATCCTGCTGGAACATTCATTCTCCCGCCTCTATGAGTTTGACCGAGATCAGCGTCCGCCCTGCGCTTCCACAGGATGCCCCGTTCGTTGCAGAGATGATCAAGCTTTCAATGGGCAGCCTCGGTGATCATTTGTTTGGCGCGGATGACGGGTCTATAAAAAGATACATTGAGGATCTGGTACGCCGCAATGCTGGGCGTTTTGGCTTGCGCTTCTCTTTTATTGCGGAAAGTGACGGGAGCGCAAAAGGGATATTGCTTTCGTACAAAGGCCGCAGTATTGATTTTTTGAACGTGTCAACATTTCCGCACCTGGTTCCCGCAATGGGAGTTGGACAGGCATTTCGTTTTATGAAGCGCGGCGTCAGCCTGCCCGGTGGGCGCGAAGCCATGCAGGATGAGTATTACGTCAGCAACATTGGCGTGGACCCTTCCGCTCAGGGGCATGGCGTAGGTTCCGCATTATTGAAATTCGCAGAAAGCCTGGCGCGCATCGAAAAACTGACGAAGTGTTCGCTGATCGTTGGTTTGTATAATCGGGATGCACTGCGCTTGTATCAACGTGTTGGGTATCGAATTGTTGAAACCGTGCAGCACGAAGACGAAACCCTCGGCTATCACCGCATGGTCAAACAACTGTCCTGATAAATTACTGCTCGCTGTTTACTGATCACTTTTCACTGGAACTCAATGACCGCATTTTTCACCTGGTACATCATCCTCACCTTGCTCGGCTGGTTGACCTTCCCGCTGACCTATCGCCTTTTCCCCGCACTGACGGATCGCGGCTACACTCTAGCGCGTGCTGCCGGCCTGTTGATCTGGGGCTACGCCTTCTGGCTGCTCGCCTCTCTCGGCGCTGCACAAAATGACACGGGCGGCATTTTATTCGCACTCATCCTTCTCGCTGGATTAAGTGTTTGGTCAATCGTAAATCGTCAATCTGAAATCGTAAATTTTCTCCGATCGAACAAAGCCCTCCTCATCACGGCTGAGATCTTATTTCTCGCCGCCTTTGCATTCCTTGCTTTTGTCCGCTCTGCCAACCCGGAGTTGACCAGCACCGAAAAGCCGATGGAGTTGGCTTTCATCAACGGTATTTTGCGTTCGCCAACCTTCCCTCCGCAGGACCCGTGGCTTTCGGGCTATGCCATTTCTTATTATTACTTCGGCTATGTGATGACGGCCATGCTGGCTCGTCTTTCAGGCATCAATGGCAGTACTGCTCACAACCTGATGACCTCGCTCATCTTCGCGCTGGGTGCGCTCGGGTCGTATGGAATTTTGTATAACTTGCTTTCAAGTGCAGACGATGGAGGGCAGACCACAGACCGTGCTGATGAACCTCCTGCTCCCCGCCTTCTGCCTTCAGTCTCTGCTCTCCTCGCTCCGATCTTCCTGCTCCTCGTCTCCAACTTTGAGACCGTCCTCGAAGTCCTGCACCGCCTGGGATTGTTTTGGACAAAGAATCCCGCCACGGGCGAATTCACCAGTCCATTTTGGAAGTGGCTGGATATGAAAGAACTCTCTCTCCCGCCTGTGGAGCCCTTTGCATGGATGCCAGAACGCTATCTGTGGTGGTGGCGTGCTTCTCGTATCATTCAAGATTATGACATGCTTGGTAAATGGACAGGCGATGTTATTGATGAATTTCCCTTCTTTTCGTTTCTTCTCGGAGATTTACATCCGCATGTCCTGGCAATTCCTTTCAGCCTGCTTGCCATTTCCGTGGCATTGAATCTCTATCTCGGCGGCTGGTGCGGAGAGATCAACCTGCCTTGGGGCATCCGCTTGCACATCAACTACGCTGGCTTTTTATTCTCCGCTCTTGTCATCGGCGGACTCGCCTTCCTCAATACCTGGGATATCCTCGTTGCTGCATCTTTGATCGTCGCTGCTTATGTTTTCTGGCGTGTCCACGAAGAAGGCTGGAGTTGGTCCCGCATCGAAGATATGTTGCTCTTTGCTATGCCGCTTGGCGTTTTTTCCCTGTTGCTGTATTTTCCGTTCTACCTTGGCTTCTCATCACAAGCAAACGGTATCCTGCCGAACTTCATGTATCCCTCACGCGGCATCCATCTCTGGGTGATGTGGGGTACGCTGCTTATTCCCATCTTTGCATGGCTTTTGTATCTGTGGCGTGGCGAGAAAATTAAGTCCAATTGGAAATTGGGCTTTTCCCTTGGGCTTGGTTTTACGCTTATCCTTTTCCTTCTTACACTCCTGCTCGGTTGGATCGGTTCCATCGTGGAAAAAGATTTCGTCACATACTTCCTCTCCACCCAAAATATGAGCGCCGCCCAATATATCAGCGCCACCTCCATGCGCAGATTAACCTACATTGGCAGCCTCATCACCTTGCTTGCCGTTCTCATTCCTTCTCTTTCATTTCTCTTCGCTAATCACCGATCAACAATTAATAATAACGACGAAGTTTCCATAGAATCATCTTCCCCCGCCTTCCGCCTTCCGCCTTCCGCCTTTGTTCTCCTCCTCATCACCCTCGGCACAGTCCTCGTCCTTGCACCGGAGTTTGTCTATCTGCGAGACCAGTTTGGTTACCGCATTAACACCGTTTTCAAGTTCTACTATCAGGCGTGGATATTATGGAGTCTTGCCGCCGCCTTTGGCGCAGCTATCTTGTTAAGAAAATTGCGCGGAGTTCCCAACGCTGCCTTCAGCATCTTGATCAGCGTTGTTGTGTTCGCAGGCTTGCTTTACCCGATATTTGGCCTGATGACCAAGACCAATAACTTCAAGCCCATCTACGGCTTCGACCTCAACGACTTTAACCGCATCAAACGAGATGCTCCCGATGAAGCTGCTGCCATTGAGTTTCTGCTCACTGCTCCAGACGGCGTCATCGCCGAGGCCATCGGGGATGGATACAGCGGCTACGCCCGCATCTCCATGTTCACCGGCTTGCAGACTGTCCTCGGCTGGCCCGGCCACGAAGCGCAGTGGCGCGGGACTTCCGAACCGCAAGGCACACGCCGTGATGACATTGCCCGTCTGTATGCCACCTCCCGTTGGGATGAAGCGCAAGCCATCATTGAGCAATACAATATCCGTTACATTTACATTGGCACGCTTGAGCGCGTCTCCATGCCGGTGAATGAAGAAAAATTCAAACAACATCTTAAACAGGCTTTCCAGGAAGATGGCGTTGTAATTTACGAAGCGCCGTAATTTCATACAATTAAACCGATTACAATTGCCCACATGACCCACCGACATTTCAAACACGCAGGCTGGCTCTATCCACTTGCCTTCCTCCTCGCCCTCGCGTTGCGCCTCACCCAGCTAGGCGCCATGCCCCTCAGCGACGCCGAAGCAGCGCCCGCCTTGCAGGCGCTGCGCATTGCGCAAGGCTCCAGCCCCGCACTCGCCCCACATCCTTTTTATATCCTCTCCACCGCGATCGCCTTTTTCCTCTACGGCGGCGGGACGGATTTCCTCGCCCGACTCATTCCCGCCCTCATTGGCAGCCTCCTCGTTTTTGCGCCCCTCCTCTTTGAAGGTCGCCTCAGACCCCGTCCGGGCTTGCTCCTCGCCTTTTTCATTGCCCTCGACCCCGGGCTGACAGCGCTATCACGACAAGCCGCCAGTTCCATCTTTGCGATCACTTTCCTCGTTTTCGCAGTTGGGTTTTTGAACAAAGAGAAACAAGGTCTTGCAGGTTTCTTCGCCGCCCTCTTCCTCCTCAGCGGACCTTCCATTTGGCCGGGTCTGCTTGGCCTGGGGATCTCATGGGCTATCTTTCAGGCATTCAATTCCCGCCGCAGCTCACAAGACTCTGCTGAAGAACTTCAACCTTCAAACTTTAAACTCCAGCCATCCTTCTTCATTCCATTCATTATTACGTTCCTTGTCACAGGCACACTCTTCTTCATTGCTCCCAAGGGACTTAGTGCAGCGCTTGCATCCATTCCTGCCTATATCACCTCCTGGCTGACTCCTTCCAATGTCCCTGCCACGAGGGTGTTCTTTTCGATGTTCGTTTATCAGCCCCTCGCGTTTTTATTGGCGATCATCGCCATCATTCGCGGCTGGGTCAATGGCGGACGGCGCATCATCTTTTTGAGCATTTGGTTTCTCGTTTCATTGCTCCTTGTCATCTTCCTGCCCTCCCATCAGGTTGCAGACCTGGCTTGGACTCTTGTTCCTCTCCTTGTGCTTGCCTCCATGGAATTGGCTCGCAATGTCAACATCTATCCCGAGGAACGCAGTGAAGTTGCTGGCGTGACCTTTCTGACGGTGTTCATCTGGGTCTTTGCCTGGCTGGATTTCTCAAGCCTGGTTTGGTATCCCGCCAACACGCGCGAATATGTGATCCGCTTCTGGCTGCTGATCGGTTCGATCATGCTTCTTGGGTTGAGCCTTATTCTGGTGGCGGCAGGCTGGTCCATCCGCACGGCCAAGTTTGGCGGAGTGTGGGGACTCGTCCTTGCGCTGGGAGTGTTTGGATTTGGCGGCACGCTTGGCTCTGCAGGGTTGCGCGGTCTGGCTTTTCCTGAATTGTGGTGGCCTTCCTCCATTCCTGTGCAGGCGCATCTTTTGGAATCCACTGTCCGCGAAGTTTCCAATATCGGCGCGGGAAATGACACGGCTGCCGCAGTGATCATCATCGGCTTGAAATCTCCCTCTCTTGAATGGACGTTGCGTGACCATCAGGTCCAGGTGGTGGATGCGTTGGATGTTAACAGTTCTCCAGCCTTTGTGATTACCCCTCTCGAAACAGACCCTGTCCTCGTCTCTGCCTATCGCGGACAGGATTTCTTATGGCAGCAAACTCCCGCCTGGGATACCGCCCTGCCTGAAACCTGGATCCGTTGGATCACTCTGCGCGATATGCCGCAGGGCGGTGAGTCCATCATCCTCTGGGCTCGTGATGACCTCTTCCTCGATAAATAAGATGACAAAACAATCTCCTCCTTCCATCATTGCCCTTGACGGTCCCGCCGCATCGGGTAAATCCACGCTTGGGAACAAACTTGCCAACTCGCTTGGATATCTTTTCTTTGACACTGGCATCATGTATCGTGCCATCACGTGGATCGCTTTGCAGCGCGACATGAATCTGAAAGATGAAGCCGCCGTTACAGAGCTTGCTCAAAAAGCGCACATTGATATCCGCCCGCCTTCCAAGAGCGATGGCCGCCCCTGTGATGTGGTCATTGGCGAGAAGGATGTCACCTGGGATATGCGCGGCAGCGAAGTGGATGCAAATGTCTCCGTGGTTTCCGCATATGCCGGGGTTCGCAAAGCCTTGTCCGAACAACAGCGCCGCATCGGGCTGCGCGGCAAAGTGGTCATGGTCGGGCGGGATATTGGCACCGTGGTTTTGCCGGAAGCAGACTTGAAAGTCTATTTGGATGCGAGCGCAGAGGAACGTGCCAGACGCCGCTACGATGAACTCATTACACGCGGTGAAAAAGCCGATTACGCTGAGATCTTGAAAAAAGTGATCGAGCGCGACCGCATTGATTCCACTCGTGCCGTTGCGCCCCTACGCCCTGCGGATGATGCCGTCATCATCGACTCGGATAAAATGGATGTTGAACAAGTCTTTGCCCGCGTCATGGAATTGTGCAGGTAAATAACCATTAGCCTCACGCCGCCGTCTTGGCGGCGTGCTTGGTTTATAACCTCTTAGTATGAAATCCTATTCCGTCCCTTTCCACATTCAACTCAACCGAATATTTTTGTCTCCCGTCATTCGAACTCTCTTTCATATTCTTGGACGGGTAAAAGTCATTGGCGTGGAAAATGTTCCGCTGGGTAAACCGTATGTGGCTGCGATCAATCACATCTCGATCTTCGACCCGCCTTTGGCGGTTTCCTTTTGGCCTGAGAAGCCAGAGGTGATCGGCGCGGTGGATGTCTTTTCTAAAAAGGGACAGGGGGAATTGCTGAAGATGTATGGGGTCATTCCTGTCCATCGCGGCGATTATGACCGTGAATTGCTTGAGAAGATTTTATTGATCCTGAGATCAGGCCGTCCGTTGTTGCTTGCACCAGAGGGCGGACGTTCCCACGAACCGGCCATGCGGCGTGCCAAGCCGGGTATTGGGTACATCATTGAGCATGTGCAGGTTCCAATGATCCCTGTCGGCCTGGTCGGTACCACTGATGATTTTTGGCAGCGCTCAAAATTATATTGGCAAGGCCGCGGCGCAAAACCCGAACTCGAAATGCGGATCGGCAAGCCGATCCAATTCCCGGCGGTCACTCAAAAAGGAGCCGAGAGACGGGCTGCCCGCCAGCAAAATGCAGACCTGGTCATGTGTCATATTGCCGGGCTGCTGCCTGAGGAATATCACGGTGTCTATTCCGGGCAGGCGATTGCTGCGTAGTTCAACACTAATTTATGAACAGACCTCCTCCAGTATCTGTAAGCAAAATGTGGCGGCCCGAGTTGGTGCGCCTGCCGAAGATGACCCGCAAGCGCCGATGGTTTCGCGCCTTCGGACAGGGGCTGGTAAAACTGATCGTCAAAACCAGTTTGAACGTGACAGTTGAGGGATTGGAAAATGTTCCAAAGAACGGACCGTTGATGATCGTCATCAACCATATTGGCGATTCAGATCTTCCCGCTCTTATCTCAGTTTTGCCGTCTCCTCCGGATGCGCTTGGCGGAATCGAATTATACGAAGTCCCCATCCTTGGAAAATTGATGGACTGGTACGGCGTCATCTGGCTGCACCGTGGACGTTCCGATATCCGCGCCATTCGCGCCGCGTTGGATGGTTTTGCGGAAGGGCGTATCATTGTCATTGCGCCGGAGGGCAGGTATTCGCTCACTGGCGCGTTGGAAGAAGGCAACGGCGGCGCGGCTTTTTTGGCGTATAAATCAGGTGCGCCGATCTTGCCGGTTGCGATCACCGGCACAGAAAATGAAAATGTGTATGGGCCTCTCAAACGCTTTCGACGGGCAAAGGTGACTATACGGATCGGGCAAATGTTTGGGTTGACTGAGCAGGCTTCAGTCAGGCAGGAGGCGGTGGCGCACGGGACGAAGCAGATCATGGCGGCGTTGGCATCCCTGCTGCCGGAGAAGTATCGCGGGGAGTATTCATAGAAAGAATCCAAAGAAATATACAAACAATCTTGTAAATGCACACAAAAAATTTAGAGCTATAATTCAACGAAATGGAATTTTTCTTCACGATCCTTGCAGGCATCGCTTTTCCCGCTCCGCCTACTCTTGCAGGTTGGTCTGTGTGGGTTTGTTTGCTGGGGGTGGTGGTGTACGCGTTGTATGGATGGCGAATGTATCAGCCATCCTGGAAGGGACGCGAGTGGGGACTTTTTGTTTTCTTTTTGATTCTGATCCCGCTTACAACTTTATTTATTGGCTTGAGACTTACTTCCGCTTCCGCTCGACCGATGCCCAACGTGCCTGCCGATGCGCCGGGTTCTGCGCTGATGATTTTTTCTGCCATTCCCTGGCTATTGGGCGGCGGCTTGTTGGGACCCTGGGGTGCTGCCGGGTTGGGCGCTTTCGCCGGGGTGCTGCGCGGCACGTGGGACACCTATTCCCTCTTTTCAATTCTTGAACTGGCGTTCATGGGGACATGGTTCTCGGTCAACATGCACCAGCGATACCGTACCTCGGCGTATAAGTTACTGCGTCAGCCCATCGTGGGTGCGCTGCTTCTCATCCCTTTGCATCTTTTGTTTTATGTCATTAGCGCGTTGTTCACCCAATGGGGTGTGGATGTTTCGTCACCTGCCACTGCGCGGCTTGATTTTGCGCTGAGCAATGCCGGTATTGTGACGCTTGCCTTCGGCGGCGAAATGCTGGTGGGCGGTATTGTGGCGCAGATCATTTCGATGGCATTTCCATCAGCTTGGGGAAGCCAGCAGGCGTTGCAGCCTTCGCCAGGTGAGCGGAGTCTCGAGTCTCGTTTTCTGTTTGGGGTCGGAACTTTTATTTCGCTTTTACTATTAACCTTGCTGGTCGGTGATTGGGTGGTAGCTGGACGCGCTGCTCGTAATATGCTGAAAGACCGCCTTTCCAGTGCAGGGGAATCTGCCGCGCAAAGTGTGCCGTTCTTCCTTGAGACGGGCCAGAATCTGGCATCGCAACTGGCCTCTGAACCGCGTCTGTTGGATGCGCCCGGGGAAGATTTGAAAATTATTCTTGGAGAGCGGATCAAGTCGGTTCCGTATTTCGACCAGATATTTGTTTTGGATGCGACCACGAGGGAATTGGTGGCAGGATACCCAGAAAGTGCGGTTGCGGGGTTCCGTCTTTTCCCCGATGAAGACACTGGGCTTTTGCTAGCATCAAACGGGGTGTTGACTCAGATATATTCCATTCCACCATCAACGGCGGACGAGAATTCTCGTATTTCGTTTTTAGTTGCAGTTATTGATAACGATAAGCAGGTGCGGCGTATTCTCATCGGACGCACTACGCTGGAGACCAATCCATTGACTCTGCCTTTGGTGGAAAGCATCAATCACATGGTTGGGCTTGGCGGCACAGGCTTTTTGTTGAACGAGAACAACCGTATTATTTATCATTCCGATTCTACGCAAATATTGACCACCTATGATGGGCAAAGCGGCAGTGAACCGTTCTTTTATGATGCCACCGCTGCGGACGGTACGCGCGAGATGGTGTATTACCAACCTGTTGTCGGGCGTCCGTGGGCCGTTGTGTTGAAAGTCCCAGCCCAGCAGGTGCAGCAGTTTGCTTTGGATATTGCCTTGCCGCTTTCTTTGATGATTGTCTTCCTGGCACTTGTGGCCATGGTTTCATTAAGACTTGGTTTACGTGTGGTGACAGGTTCCCTGCAGGGATTGGCCGCTGAAGCTAATCGCATGGCGCAGGGGCATCTCGATAATCCGCTTCAAGTGGAAGGTGTGGACGAAGTTGGCCAGCTGCGCGGCGCCTTCGAGCAGATGCGTTCCAGTTTGCAGGCGCGCCTTGGAGAACTTAACCGATTGTTGGAAGTGAGTCAGGGGGTGGCATCCAGCCTGGAGATGCAGGATGCGGTCAAGCCGGTGTTGGATGCGATCCTTTCCACGGGCGCGAACTCTGTTAGTGTGGTGCTTTCGCCAAGCGTCCTGCCGGATACCTTTGTTGAATTGCCCTCCCGTTTTGCATTGGGCTCTGCGCGTGACTCCTACTCTCATCTCGATGACCAGATCCTTGACCTGGCACAGAGTCAAGAAAAGATCGTTCTGCCAAACCTGACACGCACACGTGAGTTTCGTATCAACCCATCCATGGCACAGCCAATGGCTTTGCTGGCGGTGGCTCTGCGTCATGAAAACCGTTATTACGGTGTGGTCTGGGCTGGCTTTGAACAGCCTCGTAAATTTTCTGATTCAGATGTCCGCTTTGTGACCACGCTGGCTGGTCAGGCGGCTCTTGCCGTTGCGAACGTGCATCTCTATTTGAACGTGGAGGCCTCGCGAAGACAGCTGGAGGCGATCATCAATTCCACGCCGGACCCCGTCCTTGTGACGGATCATCGCAACCGTTTGCTGCTTGCCAACCGAGCGGCATCCACTGCGCTGGGGCATGGAATGGACGATGCCAGAAGCGGCATGGAAACCGAAAAGGCGATCAAAATTAAACCATTGCTGGCTTTGCTGCAAACCGCCGCCACCGAAGTTCAATCCACTGAGCTTGTGCTCGCAGACAACCGCACCTATCTTGCAACCGCCTCTCCCGTCACTGTGGATGGACATCAGATCGGGCGAGTGTGCATCATGCGCGATGTGACGCATTTCAAGGAATTGGATTCGATGAAATCCGAATTCGTTGCGACGGTAAGCCACGACCTGCGCTCTCCATTGACGTTGATGCGCGGCTATGCCACCATGCTTGAGATGGTGGGTGAACTGAACGAACAGCAGCGGGGGTATGTCAAGAAGATCGTTTCCGGCGTGGAGAATATGTCCCGTTTGGTGAATAACCTGCTAGATCTGGGGCGTATTGAGATTGGCGTCGGTCTTCAAGTTGAGAATGTGACGGTGCTGGATATTATTGAACGTGTCACCAGCGCGCTGCAGTTACAAGCCACTCAAAAGAACATTAACTTAAGCGTCGAACTATCCAAGGACATGCCCCATGCAGTGGAGGCGGATCAGGCGCTCCTGCATCAGGCAGTGTATAACCTTGTAGAGAACGCGATCAAATACACCCCCGATGGCGGACGTGTGGTCATCCGCACGGTTTCGCAGCCTGGGTATTTGATCTTTTCCATTGAAGATTCTGGGTTTGGGATATCAGCGGAAGACATGCCGCGCCTGTTCGAGAAATTCTATCGCGGCAAGCAGCGTGAAACCCGCGCTCAGCCCGGCTCCGGTTTGGGGCTTGCAATTGTAAATTCCATTGCTTCCAGTCATGGGGGACGTGTATGGGTGGATAGCAGTGTAGGCAAAGGCAGCACTTTCTATTTGCAGGTTCCACTTACCCAGCCTAAAGAACCGCGACCCGCGTAATAAACAGATTTGTACTATAATCCGTCCCTGTCCTTGCGCATGTGGAGGACATCATTTTTTTGTCAGCAAGTTGGTACTTATGATCAATCAAGAAGACAATTCACAAACTTCCATTATTGAAAGAACAGCAGACTACAAGCCGCCTAACACATGGCGTTCGTGGCTCATCGGACGCCCGCTCTCCACGGCAGACGCAGGTCATCAAACCATAGGCAAGGTGGTCGGGCTTGCGGTCTTTGCCTCCGATGCGCTTTCCTCCACAGCCTATGCCACTCAGGAGATCCTTGTGATTCTTGCTGCGGCAGGCACCATGGCTTTTGGAGCGGTAGTGCCGATCTCCATGGCGATCGTTGCCCTGTTAGCCATTGTCACCATCTCCTACGAACAGACCATTCATGCCTATTCAGATGGCGGCGGCGCGTATATTGTTGCACGTGATAACCTCGGTGAACTACCGGCCTTGATCGCCGGCGCTTCCCTGCTCATTGACTACATCCTGACCGTGTCTGTATCCATCGCGTCCGGCGTGGCCCAGATCACTTCCGCCTTCCCCGGGATGTATGATTTTCGGGTCGTGCTTGCTGTGATATTCATTATGTTCATCATGTTGATGAATTTGCGTGGTGTGAAGGAATCAGGTGTGGCGTTCGCCATCCCAACTTATTTCTTTGTGATTATGATGTTGGTCGCGGTGGGAATAGGATTGTTCCGCTTTTTTGCAGGGACATTGGGTACAGTGATCGACCCTCCCGAACTGGAAAACCTTCATGGAACCGTGTCTGTGCTTACGCCATTCCTGATCCTGCATGCTTTTGCCAGCGGCACCACGGCACTCACAGGTGTGGAAGCCATCTCGAACGGTATTACTGCATTCAATGAGCCTCGCAGCAAGAATGCGGGCATCACCCTGGTCTGGATGTCCCTTATCCTCGGTTCGCTTTTCCTTGGCATTTCGTTCCTTGCCAAGCAGATCGGTGCCGTGCCTTCGGAAAGTGAAACCGTCATTTCGCAGTTTGCCCGCACTGTGTATGGCGACCGCGGTGTGTTTTATCTAATGTTGATCGCTGCCACCACGGTCATCTTGATCATGGCGGCGAATACCGCGTTTGCAGATTTCCCCCGCTTGGGAGCGCTGGTAGCCAAGGATGGGTTTTTACCCCGTCAACTAACCTATCGCGGCAGCCGTTTGGTCTATTCACGCGGCATTGCCACCCTTGCAATAATCGCCTCCCTGCTTTTGGTTATTTTCAAAGCCAGTGTCACCCGCCTGATCCCCTTGTATGCGATCGGTGTATTCTTGTCCTTTACCCTGTCACAAGGCGGCATGACCTTGCGCTGGTGGAAGATCGGCAAGCTGCAGCCTGGCGAGACGAAAACAGAAAAAGGCTCCACTCTGCATTTTGAAAAAAGCTGGCGGCCCAAGATGCTTGTCAATGGGTTTGGCGCTATTTGTACTTTTGTAGTCATGATGGTGTTTGCCATTACAAAATTCAAGGATGGCGCGTATGTTGTGCTGTTCCTGATCCCGCTGCTGGTGAGCGTCTTTTGGTTGATCCATCGCCATTACAACAAGCTGGCCAAAAAACTCTCCCTCGATAATTTCGGCGTTATTCCACCGCATGCCATTCGGCATCGTGTCATTATGCCGGTGAGCGGTGTGCATCAGGGCACCCTGGCTGCTCTTCGTTATGCCCGCATGTTGTCCGATGACGTGACGGCTGTGCATGTGGTCATCGAACCTGCGGATGCGGAAAAGGTCCGCGAAAAGTGGGAGACCTGGGGAGAGGGAGTCCGCATGGTGATGCTGGATTCTCCGTTCCGCCTCTTTATTGAGCCGATCCTGGGGTACATCGCCGATATTGCGGATCATCGTCAGCCGGGCGAAACCATCACCATTGTGGTGCCTGAATTCGTTGCAGAGAACCGTATCAGCGGCACACTGCATACGAATACCGCCAACCTGCTGAGAAGTCAATTAAAGAATCAACACGGTATTGTGATTACCAACGTGCCGTACCATGTGCATGAAGAAGAAGGATTGCATTAAGGAGTTTAAATCATGAATTTCATTGTTGTTGGCTGTGGAAGAGTTGGAGCGGAATTAGCTTTCAGCCTTTTCAAAAATGGACATCAGGTGGTGATGGTGGATGTTCGTCAGGCTGCATTCAACCGCCTCCACCCAGACTTTAGAGGGCGCACCGTCGAAGGAGAAGCACTCTCTGCTGACGTATTGGAGCGCGCCGGCATCACAAAGGCGGATGGCATTGCAGTGGTAACCAATTCGGATACCATGAACGCCGTGATCGGACATACCGTCCGCATTCATTATCCGAATGTCAAGCAGGTCATTGTCCGTAACTATGACCCCGCCATGCGTCAAATGCTGGAAGCATTTGGCCTACAGATGGTCAGTTCCACTGCATGGGGTGCGGAACGCGTTCAGGAATTGCTGATCGACCCGTCGTTCCGTGCGGTATTCTCGGCGGGCAATGGCGAAGTTGAACTGTATGAAATGTATATTTCCCCAAAGTGGGAAGAGAAACCTCTTTCTGCATTGATCGATGGCTGCAAGGATATTTCCTGCGCCGCGTTGACACGCGCTGGTCGGGCTGAATTGCCGAACCCCGCTTCGATCTTGAAAAGCGGCGACGTATTGACTGTCAGCGCCACACTCGAAGGTGTGACAGCTTTGCGTGCTCGAATTCAGGAAGGATAGAGGAGGACACCATGTTTGTATTTATTGCTGGCGGCGGCCGTACCGGCGCCCAACTTGCTTCCCAGTTGATCGCACAGAATCATGAAGTGCGCCTGATCGAACATCGCCGTGAATTGCTTACTCGTTTGCACCATGAGATACCCACCGAGGTGATTTATGAAGGTCAGGCAACCGACCCCGCTGTTTTGAAGCTGGCAGGTTTGGAGAAAGCCAATGTCATCGTCGCCTGCACCAATGACGACGCGACCAACCTTGTGATCTGTTACCTGGCGCGCACGGTTTTCAAGACGAAGCGCACCATCGCGCGCATCAACAATCCGCGCAATGCATGGCTGTTCGATAAGAACTTCCATGTGGATGAAACCATTAATCAAGCGGAAGTATTGTCCCACTTGATCCAGGAGGAAATGTCGCTTGGCGATATGATGACCCTGCTCAAGCTGCGCCGTGGACGCTACGCGCTGGTGGAAGAGAAAGTCCCCGCGGGCGCAAAGGCTGTGGGCATGTCGCTCAAGGATCTGGGATTGCCCGACCAGTGCGTGATCGCCGCCATCATCCGCAAGGGACAGATCACCCTGCCGCGCGGCACATCCAAGCTCGAAGAGTTTGATGAAGTGCTTGCCATCACCGATACGGAAGGCGCGAAGCAGCTTGCGATCCTGCTGGAACCGCCCGACCGTTCCCTTTTGTAAAAACAAAAAATCCCGATGCTTTTTGAGCATCGGGATTTTTTATCTGAGGGTTTACCTGCCGACCATTTCCTTCATTTGCTCGACATAAGCGAGGGATTGATGACGGAAGTAGGTGTTATACAGCTCGGCGTAATGGCCGTTTTGATTCAGCAGTCCTTCGTGGCTGCCTTCTTCAATGATCGTGCCTTTGCGCATGACTACGATCCTGTCCGCTGCCTTGACGGTGGACAGGCGGTGCGCGATGAGAATGCTGGTTGAGTTTTTCAGGATAAGGTTGAGCGCCTGTTGGATCTGCCATTCCGTGAACGGGTCTACACTGGCGGTGGCTTCATCCAAAATGAAGATGGCGGGGTTTTGCACCAGCACACGCATCAAAGCCACCAGTTGACGCTGTCCCATCGATAATCGTCCGCCGCGTTCACCGACTTCGGTGTGCAAACCATCGGGTAAAGTTTCAAGCCATTCCCCATCGCCGATCTTTTTCGCAAGCCTGAATATTTCCTGCTCCGGGACACCTGGCGCGGCGTAGCGTATATTTTCCGCCACGCTGCCGGAGAACAAAAATGGAACCTGCGAAACAATTCCTAGCTGGCGGCGGTATTGACTCAAGTCCAACGTGCGGATGTCGCGTCCGTCGACGAACAAACCGCCTTGTTGGAATTCATAGAAACGCGCGATCAACTTTGCGATGGATGATTTGCCCGCGCCGGTGTGCCCTACCAGCGCAAGAGTCTCTCCAGGTGGAATGAGCAGGTTGAAGTCGGTGAGGATCGGTTCCTTATCTGAATAGCGGAAGTGCATGTGATCGAATTGAATCTCGCCTTTGAGTCGCGGCACATCATTCGTCTCTTTTTGAACCACATTTGGGTCTGCATCGATCAGCGCGAAGACACGCTCCGCGGCAGAAAGACCCGATTGGATCTGCGCCCAGAATGACGTGAGATTCAAAACTGGGAAGAAGAACTGGTCAAGGCTCATGATGAAGAGATACCACGCGCCGATACTCACCAACCCACTGGCCGCACTAAGGCCGCCCACATACACCAACACGCCTACGAACATACCGCCAACTGCATTGAGGACGGGAAAGACCAGCGAAAGAATAAGTCCGCGCTGGACGTTGACGCCATAGGATTGCTGGTTCGATTCGTCGAAGGATTTGAAAATGCTTTCCTCCTGACGAAAATTTTTCGCAATGGAAATGCCGCTGATGGTTTCCTTGATAGCCGCGTTCACATCGGACATGGCCTTCATGCCCTTTTTCGTAACGCGCCTTGCCATTACACGGAAGCCCGAAGCGATGGCAAAGATGAACGGCAGGAAACCGATAAGCAAAGCAGCAAGCCGCCATTCGGTGCGGAAGAGAACGATGGCAACCAGAAACGCTTGAAAGATCTGCGAGACCACGTCGGTGACGATGACAACAAGCTGTCCAAAATCATTCGTATCTGAGGTGATGCGCGAGACGATGCGTCCCGAGGAGAATTGATCATAGAACGAGAGGTCGTGTTCGGCGGCGGCGCGGAAGGCGCGGGTGCGCATGTCCAACACGACATCGCCAACAGCGCGCACGATCAGACCGCGCCTCAGCCAGTTCAGTCCCCACAAACCAAACGCCACGCCGACGAGTGCTGCTCCCACCCATGCAATGGCTGCGTTGCTTGGCTGATGCTGGATCAAGTCCACCATGCGGCTGACCACGACGGGCAGCGCCGCGCCGATCACCGCCAAAAGAATAATGACGATGGATGCATACACAAGCCGTTTGACCTGCGTATTAAAGTAATTGAACATGCGGCCAACCAATACACGGTCTGTGTACTGGCGGTCATATTTTTCGTCTTCAAGTCCTGCAAAGAAACCCATAATTAGCCTTTAGCTTTCAGCTATCAGCACTCAGCCGGGCGGTTTTGTTTTAACTGACCGCTGAAAGCTGACTACTGAACGCTTTATTTATTCTCTAAAAATTCTCGAATATGCTTCGGATGTTTTCATCAACTCGTCGTGTGAGCCGATGGCGGCGATCTGTCCCTTGCGGAGGACGATGATCAAGTCAGCCCAGCGGATCTGCGAGAGGCGGTGCGTGATGATGAAGGTGGTGCGTCCGCGGGATGCGTTGGAAATGGCACGTTGAATTTTGTCCTCAGTCGCCGAGTCGATCGCGGAGGTGGAGTCGTCGAGCACGAGCACACGCGGATCGGTGAGGAAGGCGCGCGCAAGCGCAATGCGTTGACGCTGTCCGCCGGAAAGGGTCACACCGCGTTCGCCCACAGCAGTGGAATAAGAATCTTCGAAGTCGAGGATGAAATCATGTGCCTGCGCAGCAATGGATGCGGACATGATCTCGTCTTTCGTTGCGCCCGGTTTACCGAAGGCGATATTGTCGCTGAGGGAGCGCGAGAACAGGAAGATATCCTGTTCAATGATGGAAATCTGTTCACGCAGGGATGCAAGATTCCAGTCGCGCACATCCACGCCGTCTATGATGACCTGACCTTCGGAGATGTCGTAGGTGCGATTGATCAATTTTGCGAGCGAGGTTTTGCCTGCGCCCGTCTGCCCGACGATGGCGACGGTCTGACCTGCTTTTACCTTGAATGAAATATTCTTGAGCACGTTCTCGCCGCCCTCACCCTGCCCTCTCCCATCAGGAGAGGGATAAAAGAACGAGACGTTGCGAAACTCAATGTCGCCGACCATGTTCGAGGTCCGTCCTGAGGCGTTTTGATCCAATTTGGTTTCGCTGTTGATCAGTTCCAGCACGCGGCGGGCGGAGGAAAGTCCCGAAGAGATTTGGGAGTACGCCCAGGTGGAGGTGAAAGTGGGAAAGCCCAAAAGCTGAAGGATGCCAAAGTAAGCGATGACCGCACCCACATCGATGAGACCCGCGCGATAAAGCAGAATGGCGTGGACGAGCCCGGTGGCGTAGGCCATGCCGAGCAAAAGCATGGCAATGTATTTCGCTTCGAGGTCGCCCTGCTGCACGAAGGCATTGCGCACTTCACGCGCATTCATTCCGAAGCGGTTTACTTCCGCGCCTTCCTGCGCTGCGCCTTTCATGATCTCCACACCGTCCAATGACTCGGAGAGGTGCGTGTTCATTTTTCCGAAGGTCTCACGCACGTCATCTGTGATGGGGGAAAGCTGCTTGAGGTAACGGGTCAGCGCGATGAAGTAGATGACCGTGAACGCCAGCGGTGTTGCGATCAACGAGATATGATAGCGCGGCGCAAAAAAGATCGGCATGAGGATGAACATGAACGAGCCCACCACAAGGTTCACGCCCGGACTGAACATGTAGTTCACTTCGCGCACGTCGTTCGTGGAGCGCGCCATCGTGTCGCCGACTGGCTGCAAATTGTGGAAGGTCATGCTCTTGCCGAGCAGCGAAAGATACAACTCGTCGCGGATGTCGCGTTCCATTTTTTGCGCCATCAACTCCGCGCCGAAGTTTCTTCCAAATTGCAGTACGCCGCGAATGATCTGGGAGATGCCGATGGTGAGAGCCAGAGGCAGCAGCACGGAAGTATCAGGTGTGGGTTTCAACATGGCGTTGAATGCGTCACCGGTCAGCACAGGGACTACGGCGGCGAGCACGGCGTTCCCGACCGCGCCAGCTACGAGAATGACCATGATCAGCCAATAAGGCCGCACATGGGAAAGGATCCAGCGCACTGCGCTGGAATGTTCATATTTGTTTTTACGTTGTAACGTAAATTCTGCGGGGATATTCAGTGAAGTCATGAAGCGATTGTACCATTTTGAAACGATGTGATATTTTCCAGCGGAGGTTAAAATTTTTTCAAGTGGGGGACAATTGTCGGCGGTGTATGAGGCGCGTGGATCGTGTAAAAAAGCAAAGAGCCGTGGAAATTAATCCACGGCTCTTTGCTACCATTTAATATATTAACTTTAGTTTCCGCTAACTGGAAATGGCAAAGAAGAGAGGTAATGGTGTAAAGCGTGGTAATCTTGTTTTGCGAAAAAGAAATTCCACAACACCATTACCGAGATGAATCATACCA
>Ga0172373_10001700_pt1 | contig 35264 bp, 27 predicted proteins | sample Lak10m_2_FD_114546 | JGI IMG/M metagenome (GOLD analysis project Ga0172373, IMG submission 114546) | Freshwater microbial communities from Kabuno Bay, South-Kivu, Congo - kab_092012_10m | ecosystem: Environmental > Aquatic > Freshwater > Lake | place: Democratic Republic of the Congo...
AGCAGGAAGACCTGCGAGCTGTAGCCGGCGAGGATCCCGATCGCGAGGTAGGGCAGGCGCCCGTCGAAGCTCGTCCAGCCGGCGCCGCCGACCGGATCGTGGCTGTAGCTGAAGCCGAGCGCGCCCACGAGCAGGAGGAAGAACGCCACCAGGCTCGACAGGCCGCCCGCCACCGGCCGCAGCAGGTACGAGAGCGTGTACAGCGGCTCGAAGTCGTCCTCGATCGAATGCTTGATCAGCCCGCGGATGTCGTAGAGCGAGCCGCCCAGTGTGCCGCAGGCGATCATCATCCCGCAGGTGTACAGGAACAGCCGCCCCGTCTCGCGCTCGAGGAACGCCTCGAGTGGCTCCGTCCCCGCCCGGTGGGGCACGTGCAGCATCAGCAGTCCGAGCGCGACCGCTGTCGCAGCGAACGTGCCGATCACGACCCCGACCAGCCAGCCAGGCGGCTGGCGGCGGCCGATGCGCGGCGGATCGCGGTGCAACGAGCGCTCTTTCAAGCGGACCTCCGCTCACCCTTTCGGGCGCTCTCCTCCGCCGGCCGCAGCCGCTCGCGCTTCCTACCTGCGCGTTACGGCAGGAGCGCCGTGGCGTGGCCGCCGGGAGCGACCTCGAACTCGGCCAGCTTCTCCCAGGGCGCGAACTCCGTCTGGCCGTCCTGCGGGTCGTTGCGCAGGATCACGCCGCGCCCCGGCGGCACGCTCGGCAGCACGAACGAGCCGCTCTTGTCGGGCACGATGCGCACGTGGGCCTCGAGCGCATGCCCCGCGACGCTGCCGCGCCACTCGTAGCGGTAGAAGCGCTCGCGCGAGCCGCGGCCGATGGCGCCCGAGCCCTCGACGCGCCCCGGGGCGAGCTCGAGCGACCAGTCGTGCTCGCCCGGCGCGAGCGTGAGCGTCTCGCGCAGCTCGAGGCGTCCGCCGGTCGCCTCGGGCGCGCTCAGGACGAGCGTGTAGGTGCCCGGACTCGCCGTCTCCAGGCGGAAGCGCCCGGCGCCATCGAGCGCGACCGAGCTCGCGAGCTCGTGCCGCCCGACGTGCTCGTCGAACAGCGCCGCGCTCCAGCCGTCGAGCGTGCGTCCGACGAGGCGCAGCTCGCCGCGCAGCGCGCTCGGCGCGTGCGCATCGAGGTCGACGTCGTGGCGGGTCGTCTGGCCCTCGACGACCACGAGGTCGTGGGGCTCGAAGGGCGGCGCGGGCTCGTCGTGCAGGGTCGAGCTCGAGCTCGAGCGCGCGCCGAGCATCTCGGCCTGCAGGACCTCGACCCACCAGCCACCGGGGGCCAGGTGCTCGAGGCGATAGGTGCCCTCCGGTCCGAGGCGCACGGTGCGGAGGTCGCCGTCGCCGCGGTGGAAGAGCAACAGGAAGCCGCTCGGATCGAGCGTCGGGGCGTGGCGCGCCGTGCCCTCGATCACGCCGCCGCGCAGCAGCCGGAGCTCGAGCTCGAGACCGATCTTCGGGTCGTACACGGCCGGCGCGAGCTCGGTCGGTGCGTGCCCGGGCGCGGTCACGCGCAGCACGCTCTCGCGCGCGCTGTACTGGCCGTCGCCGAGCGGCGGGGGATAGAGCACGAAGCGTCCCTCGGCATCCGTGTCCGTGCCCGTCGTGGTCCAGGCCTCGTGGCGCAGGCGGAAGCCGTTCTGCTCGACCTCCACGCGCGGGCCGAAGAGCGCATGCAGCCCGACGCGCGCGTCCGTCGCGGGCGAGCCATCCGCACGCAGGACGCGCCCGCGCACGCCCGGCAGGGGCTCGAGCTCGAGCACGAGCCGCGCGGGGACGTCGAGCGGCGTGAACGGCCCCGTGCGCGCGTCCGCGCAGCCGAGCGCCTGCGCGCGCAGCGCGAAGGGGGCCGTCGGCAGGCGCAGCTCCGCGCGTCCGCCGGGGAACGGTGCCGCGCGCTCGGCACGCGTGGTGACGCTCATGCGGCGCTGGCGCGTGCCGTCACGGCCCTCGAGCTCGAGCGCGAACTGCCGAGCGGCTTTCCGCCCGCGCGCACGTCGAGCTCGATCCAGCGCGGCTCCTCGAAGCGCACCTCGAGGTCGAGCGTGCCCGGCTCGACCGAGTCGCGGTACACCTCGCTGTAGCGCTGCTCGGGGTCCGCGAAGGTGAGGTCGTGCACGACGCGCTGCTCGAGGCGTAGCTCGAAGCGTCCCTCGGCGTCGGCCGCGAGCTCGGAGCCCGAGCCGTAGGTCGCGGCCATGAACCACGTGTGGAGGCGCGCGCGCGCGACCGGACGGCCCTCGGGATCGAGCACGCGGCCCGCGATGCGATCGAGCGGCTCGAGCGCCTCGAGCGTGAGCTCGACGCCGTCGAGCCCCTGCGCGCCGAGCTCGAAGCGCTGCACGCCCCACGAGAAGCCCGCGTGTCCGGCCCACAGCTTGCCCGAGCCGAGCGGCACGCCCTCGAGCGTGAAGCTGCCGTCGCTCGCGCTCGTGCCGTGCACGCTCGAAGCGTCGCCTTCCGGGCCCAGCCGGCGCAGCTCCTCGGGATCCGAGCGCACGTCCTCGACGCCGGCGGCGAGCAGTGCCGCACCCGCGATGGGTCGCCCGGTGCCATCGACCACGCGGCCGCGCAGCGTCGCCGCCGGCAACAAGAGGAGCGCGCCGAGGTGCACCTCGCTCGTGCCGCGCAACTGCACGTGCTCGGTGCGGCGCGTGTAGCCCGGGCGCAGGAAGTGCAGCGTGATCAGGCGCTCGACCGCGGTCTCGAAAGGCAGCTCGAGGTCCACCTGACCGCGCGCGTTGCCGTGTCCGAGCTCCTCCTCTCCGAGTCGGACCTCGACGGTATCCAGCGCCTGCCCCTGCTCGTCCCGCAGCTCGGCGAAGAGGCGCACCCGCGCCTCGACCGCTGCCGGCGCGGCGGGGGCCGCAGCGGGCGCGGGCGAGACCGCGACCGGCTCGCGCTCGGCCGAGGACGCGGCCTCGGTGGCCACCCGCGACGGCTCCTGTAGCGGAGCGGCGTTCACCACCTCCGGCCCCGGAGGCGCGTCCGTCACGCGCTCTCCATCCGCGCGCGTCAGGAACCACAGTCCGGCCGCGAGCAGCGCGGCACTCCCCGTTGCGAGCACGAGTCCCTTCATCGCGAGGATTCCTCCGAGCCAGGGGAGCAGCGTGGCGGCCGTCGTGGCCGTCGCACCGCCCTCCGTCGATTCCTTGCCGAGCACGAGCAGGCCGGCGAGCAGTTCGCGCCGCTCCATGCGCGCCTCGAGGCGCGCGCGCAGCCGCTCGATCCCGCGCGAGAGCCGCGCGCGCACCGTGCCGGCCGGCACGCCCGAGCGCCGCGCGATCTCCTCGGCCGAGAGGTCCTCGAAGTAGCGCAGCAGGATCGCCGTGCGCTCGTGCTCGTCGAGGGCGAGCACGTTCTCGACCAGGACGCGCGCGAGCTCGGCGCGCTCGACCAGCTCGGCCGCCGAGGGCAGGGCCTCGGGCCGCGCCGCTGCGACCTCGCGCGCCGTGCGCCGCCGCGCGCCGCGGACCGCGTTGCGCTTCAGGTTGCGCACGACCCCGGCCAGGAAGCCGCGCGAGGGCTCGGCCCCGGCCTCGCGCGCGACGAGCCAGGCCTCCTGGGCCAGGTCCTCTGCCAGCGACGAGTCGCGCACCAGGCCGCGCGCGAGACGCTCGACCCAGCCCTGGCGGGCGAGCAGCGCGGAGGGATCGAGGGCATCGGCCATGGCTTCGAGGGGCGAGTGTCCACCGCCACGCCGGCTGTTGCCGTTACCGGGCGGAATTTCTGCGGAAGCCGCCGAATCTTCCATGATGGCCGCCTGCCGCGGTGTCCCGGAAGGCGGAGGCACCCCGCATGACCCGTGATCCCATGTCCCCGCCCGCCCAGCCCGAGCACGCCCTCAGCGCCCACGGAGGCTTCGTGCGTAACCTCGCCCGCGCGCTGCTCTCGGACGCGCACCTCGCCGAGGACGTGGCCCAGGAGGCCTGGCTGCGCTGGCACACGCGCGGCGCCGGCGCGGCGAACCCGCGCGCCTGGCTGGCGCGCGTCGTGCGCAACCTCTCGGCCAACGCCACGCGCGAGCGCGGCCGGCGCGCGGCGCGCGAGGAGGCCGCCGCGCGGCCCGAGCCGCTGCGCGTCGGCGACGAGGAGGCGGCCGAGGCCGAGACCCTGCGCACGCTGGTCGAGGCCGTGCTCGCGCTCGAGCCGCTGCTGCGCGACACCTTGATTGGGCGCTACTTCCGCGGCCTCGACGCGCGCACCCTGGCCCGCGAGAGCGGCACCCCCGAGCCGACCGTGCGCGACCGCGAGCGCCGCGCCCTGGCCGAGCTGCGCCGCCGCCTCGACGGCCGCTTCGGCGACCGGCGGGCCTGGGGCCTCGCTCTGGCGGGTTTCGCACGACCCACGCCGAGCTCGCTCCCGCCACTCGTGCAGAGTGGGCTCGCAACGGCCGCACTCCTGGCGGCGGGCATGCTCGTCCTGTCCGCCTGGAGGCCGGGAGGATCCTCGCCCAGTCCGCAGGCGGCCGAACCCGTGCGCTCGGCTCGCGTCGAGCCCGAGGTGCTTACCGTCCGCGCAGAGCCGGCCGGGGCCGATCCGGGCGGATCTGCCGTGGCTTCTGCTCGCGCACCTGCGGCGAGCGGCGAGGCTTCCGAGACGAGCGAGCCGTCCGCCGTGCAGGTGGGCTTCGCGACCTTGCGCGGGCGCTTCGTCACGAGCTCCGGAGACGCCGTCGCGGGGATTCCCTGCCGGCTTGGCCTGGGGGGCTCGATGATCGGCACCGGCCAGCCCTACGAGCTTTCTCCTCCGGAGGACTGGCAGGACCAGGAGCTGCTCTCGGACCCGCAGGGCCGCTTCGAGGTCCACTTCGCTCCGGTGAAGGGCTTCTCCGTCGGCTTCTCGATGCGCGCTCCCGGCTGGTGCAAGGTCTACATCGATGCGGACGATCTCGAGGCGGGTGAGGTGCGTGAGCTCGGCGATGTGGTGCTGTATCGCCCGGGACGATTGGAAGGGCGCGTGCTCGCGGAAGATGGACGCCCCCTGACGGGGCTGGCCTGGCGGCTCAGCAGCACGGCGCCGGCTCCGCTCCAGGGGTCGGGGCTCTATCGCGGCTTCTTCAGCGCTCGGGCGGAGCCGCTCGACGCGCGCTTCGTCCTCGATGGGCTCTTTCCGGGCCGGTCGCTGGTCGTGTTGCGAGCCGATACGTCCGACCGCGAGACGTTCGAGATCGAGCTCGAAGAGGGGGCGACGCTCACGCGGGACCTCATCTACCACGGCTCCGACCCGTGGCGCCGCCTGGTCGTTGCACCTCGCGTCGTGCGCTCCTTCGTGATCCGGCCGGAGCTTCGCTCGTTCCGGCTGCTCGCCGCAGACGGGCGCGCGCTGCCCGCCGCTCCCACGACGGTCGGCCCATTCGACCTCGTCTTCGAGGTGCTGGAGCCGGGCGAGTACACGTTCGAGTGCGAGGACCCGCGCTTCGATCCCGTGCGGATCGAGGGCGTGCGTCCGGGGCAAATCTTCGCGCCGGTGCTGCGCGGGAACTGTGGGCTGGTTCTCGCGGTGAGGGATGCCCACACGGGCGTCGAACTCGAGCCCGACTGGATGGGAGTGGAGCTCGCGGACCCCTCCACGGCTCCGCGCGGCTTCCAGCCGGAACTCCCGCTCGTGGCTGGACGCATCGAGAACCTGATCGCGGGGGATTACCTGGTGCGGGCTCGCTGTGGGGAGCGGCAGGGAGAGGTGCGGATCGAGGCCCTGGTTCCGGGCGAAACGCGCCACGTGACCCTCGACATGGGCGATCCCCTGTCGGTGAGCGGAAGGGCTCTCGACCCCGCGGGCCAGGCGGTGGCGGACCTCGAGCTACTCGTGCTGCGTCCTGCGGTCGAGAACGACAGTGAAGGCAGCCCGATCCTGCGCGCCGGCAATCAAGCCAGTCCGGACGAGATCTTCCGGCGCGAGCTGGCCCGCGTGCGCACGGACGCCGAAGGTCGCTTCGAGTTCTCGCTCCCCAGGCCCGAGGTCGTCCTGCTACGCGCCACGGACGGTGTGAACGGCCTTCCCTCCGATCAACGCCTCGTGCCGATCTCCGGCCAGTCGTCGTACGAGGTTCTCCTCACTGTCGAGCGCCTGGGGAGGATCGAAGGACGCGTCGTACCTCCGAGCGGAGCCTCGACGGAAGGGCTCGAGTTGTACCTTTCGTCCCCGGGCGAATGGGGCCAACGCGAGGCGACTCACCCGCTCGACTCCGAGGGACGCTTCGCGCTCGCGCGCATCGCCCCGGGCTCCTATCGGGCCTTCTTGATTCCGGCACCGTTCGAGTGCGTGCGCTCCGTGGGCGGCGCGGTCCTTCATGTCCGGGAGTCGCTGTACGATCTCTTCTCCGACGGCAGGATCGCTAACGGGGCCTTCCTGGGCGAATTCACCGTCGCCCCCGGTGCGCTCGCGCAGCCCGTGTTCTCGCCCGCGCCCGCTGCGTGGCCGGGAACCCTGGAGCTCGAATTCCTCGTCGACGGGCAGCCGGCGCGCGGGTTCACGGTGAGACTCCACGGCGAGGTGAATTCCTCGGAGCTCGCCACCGACGAGCGCGGCCTCCTCGGTCCCTTGCGCGTCTTCGGCGGCACGTGGGGAGTGACGATCGAGGACACTCTCCGCGGCTGGACGCACACCTTCCCCGAGTCGCTGACGCCACGGGCTGGGCAGCTCAACCGCTTCGTTCTCACGGCCGAGCGCTCCCCCTGACCGAGAGGATCGTCCGGCTCGAGTTCTTCGGGCTCCTCTTGAGCGCGGCGTCGGCGGTGCGGAGGAGCGCCGAATCGAGCCGCCCGCTCAGCGGCTTTCGTGCGCGAGCCAGGCGCAGGCGGCTTCCAGGGCGCGGTCGTGGCCGGTGGCCCAGTCGGCGCGGGTGGGGGTGACGGGCTCGTCAGGCTCGACGCCGCCGCCCTCGAGGGTGTGGCCGCCGGTGATGAACTCGGCGATCGCGTGCAGCAGGAAGTCGCCGTTCGGGAGGCGCGTCAGGGTGGCCGGCAGGGCGGCGCCGGAGGTGCGCGTGCCGAAGACGCGCGCGCGGCCGGCGGCCTGCATGCCGCCGGTGAAGACCTCGGAGGAAGAGCCGGTGGTCTCGTCGACCAGGATCGCGAGCGGGCCGAGGTAGGGCTCGACCTCCTGGCCCAGGATGCGCCGGCGCGGGCGCACGGTGAACTCGCTCGCGCCGTCGCGCATGCGCATCGTGCCGAGCGTCGCCGGTTCGTCGAAGAAGTGGCCCGCGAGGTCGGTGGTCAGCGTGCCGTCGCCGCCCGTGTTGCCGCGCAGGTCGAGCACGATCCCGTCGCAGCCGCGCAGCTCGAGCAGCGCCTCGTCGAGCTCGCGCTCGAGCGGGCGGAACCAGTTCGAGAAGAACAGCACGCCGATCGAGCGCTCCTCGTGCTCGAGGATGTTCCGGCGTGCGCGCAGGAACATCGTCGGCAGGCCGGGGAAGTCGAAGGGCTTGCCCGCCCGCGCGCGGCGCACGAGCTCGAGCTCGCGGCGCTCCTCGGCGAGGTCGCGGAAGGTGAGCCTCACTGCCGAATCGAGCGGGCCGTCCACGGCCAGCAGGCTCTCCTTCCAGAAGGCGGTCTCGGGGCGCAGGTGGGCGCGGCGGGTCGCGCGCTCGCGCACGGCATCGAGGCCCTGACCGTCGAGGCCCTCGAGGCGCCAGCCCGGGCGCACGCCGGCCTCGGCGGCGGCGCTCTCCGGCTCGACCGCCACGACGATGGCCGCGCCGTCCATCCAGCGCAGATCGAGCCCGACGGTGCCGGCCGGACTCGCGCTCGAGCCCGCCCCGCCCGTGCCCATCGCCTCACGCGGCGTGAGCTGGAAGTGCGACTGGCCGAGGCGCGCGAGCATCTCGCGGATCACGCCGCGCAGCTCCTCGAGGTCCTTCGCCGCCGCGGCGCGCGGGCGCAGCTCGGCGCGCACCCCCGCCCAGTCGACGCCGTGGAAGGTCGGGTCGAAGTGCTGCGCGTCGATCGCGCTCCAGGCGGCATCGAAGGACTCGAGCCCGAGCTCGGGGGCCTGCAGGGAGGGGAGCAGCGCGAGGGCGGCGGCGAGGAAGGACATCGGACTTTCCTGACGCGGCCCGCGGCCCAGGCGGCGAGCCTCGTACGCGGATTTCACCCTCCGGACCCAACGTTGCGGCCGCCGGAGGACTCCAGGCAGACGAGACACGCTCCAGGCTCCGCAACGCAGACGCGCCCTTCCTTCCCGGGGCGCGCGCCGTGCAGCGGAGCAGGGAGGAGGGCGGCGGGGCCGGGGGGTCCCGCCGCTCCTTTTCGGTTCGTCCCGCCTGCTGCGCGGATTCAAGACAGGTCGTGCCGCGGCGGCGCTGCGAGCCGCTAGGCTCTGCGCCCCGCACGTCCGCGTGCGCCTCCGCACGCGCTGCCATGACCTCGCCCCGTGACCCCTCGCAGACCCGGCACCTCGGTGGCGAGCTGAAGAAGATCCACGCGGCGCTGTTCCGGCATCCGGCGCCGACGGACCTCACCTGGGGCGAGGTGATCGCGCTGCTCGAGCGCCTGGCCGAGGTGCGCGAGGACCGCAAGGGCCGTTTCAAGGTGACGCGCAAGGGCGTGCTGATGACGCTGCGGGCGCCGCTCCTCAGGATCGCGATGACGGGCGACGAGCTCGCGCTCGTGCGGCGCTTCCTCGAGCGCTCGGAGGAGAGCAGCATCGCCCCGGTCGTGGCCGAGGGCACCTTCGTGGTGGTGGCGGTCGACGACGCCGGCGCGCGCCTCTACCGGCTCGTGCGGGCGGGCAAGAAGCCGCGCGCGCTCGAGCCCTTCGAGTCGAACGGCTACGCCGCGCACCTGCGCACGAGCCTCGCGCCCTCGCCGCGTCCCGAGCCGCGCCGTCTGGGGTTCGTGCGCGACCTCGTGCGCGCCCTGCGCGGCGTGGACGAGTTCGTGCTGGTGGCCGGCGGACCCGAGGCCGAGCGCGAGCTCGCCGCCCTGCGAACCGAGCTGCGCCGCGCCGACGCCAAGGTCCACGGCGCCCTGGCCGGCTCGCTCACCTTGCCGAGCGCGCGCGCCACCGAGCCCGCCCTGCTCGCCTGCGTCCGCGCCTTCCTGGCTGCGCGCTGAAGCCCCGGTGCGCGCGCTATCCCGCGCCGCGCGCCTCGCTCAGGCGCCGGTAGAGTTCTTCCGGCGCGAGATCCGCTCCGCTCGGCCAGACGATCGTCCCGAGTTCCGGATCCACGCGCACGCGTGCGAACTCCTGCTCGTCACGCAGGGCCGCAAACACCCCGTCGAAGGAGAGCGCTTGCCCGAAGTCGAGTTCCCCCTCCAGCCCGTCCTCGAAGCGCAGCCACAGGCGATGGCCACCGGTGGCCCGAACCTGCACGACGTCCTTCAGCATGGTCCCTCGCACGGTCATTCGAGGGGAGCGATCGACCGCAGACACTCTTGCCGGCGGGCCCGCTCCCAGTTGTCCCGCAATTCTAGCCGGTGGCGTGCGGCCCATTCGGCCACCAGTCCGTAGACCCTCGGCGGGAGCCGACCTTCCAGCACCTCCGTCGTTGCGATGGCGACCGAGCACTTGTCCGGGCCATAGCGCGCGTGGAAGTGGGGCGGTGAATGGTCGTTGTAGTGCATCGTGATCACGACCCCGAGGAAGCGACAGATCTCCGACATGCCCCGGAGACCGGCGCGACCTGCTCAGGGTTGCATGCAGTGCCCGAGAAATCCCCGGAGGGCGCGGGAAGCCTGGCGAACTTCGAAGGTCCAAGGGGGCGCCCGTGCACTCCGCGTTCCGCATCCGCCGGCGCTTTCTCGTGGCGCTGGTCCTCGTCCTCGGCGGGCTCACGCTCGCCGCGGCGTGGGCGCTGGCGATGCCGGGGCGCAGTGTCACAGGGCCGCTTGCAGCGCTGACGGGCGCAGAGGAGGCCGAGGCTGCGCGGCTCGAGGGTGACGTACGGGCGCTGTGCGCGCTCGGCGAGCGCAGCGTGCGCCGGCCGGAGGCCCTGGCAGCGGCGGTCGAGCACGTGCGCGCCGGCTTCCAGGCGGCGGGGCTCGCGCCGGAGCTCGAGCGCTGGGACGAGGGCGGCGTCGCCTGCGCGAACGTCGTGGCCGAGCTCTTCGGCTCCGAGGAGATCGTGCTCCTCGGCGCGCATCTCGATTCGGCACAGGCGAGTCCCGGCGCGAACGACAACGCGAGCGGAGTCGCGGTCCTCCTGGCCCTGGCGCGCCGGGCCGCCTCGTTGCCGCGCGCGCGCACGCTGCGCTTCGTGGCCTTCGCGAACGAGGAGCCGCCCTTCTTCGGCACCGAGCGCATGGGCAGCGCGCGCCACGCCCGCGCGGCCGTCGCGCGCGGCGAGCGCATCGTGGCCATGCTCGCGCTCGAGTCCCTGGGCTCGTTCCGGAGCGAGCCGGACTCGCAGAGCTATCCGCTACCGCTGCTCACGCTCCTCTACCCCGCGCGCGGCGACTTCCTCGCCTTCGTCGGCGCTCCCGGCTCACGCGCCCTGGTGCACCGCTCGATCGCGGCCTTCCGCGCGACGAAGCAGCTCCCGAGCGAGGGCGCCGTCCTGCCGCTCGCGATCCCCGGCGTCGGCTGGAGCGACCACGCGCCCTTCGCCGCACTCGGCATCCCGGCCGTGATGGCCACCGACACCGCCCCCTTCCGCGACCCGCGCTACCACACGCCCGACGACCGGCCGGAGTTCCTCCACTACGCGTGCCTCACCCGCGCGACGGAGGGCCTGCTCGCCGTGCTCGCCCTGCTCGTGGCCGAGTGAACCGGACGGGCAGCGCGCTCTACGCCGCGCGCTCGTCGGGCAGGTCGTAGAGCGTCTCGGGCGCGATGTCGGCCCGGTTCGGCCACACGATCGTGCCCGCCTCGGGATCGACGTGCAGGCGCGCAAACTCGGCCGGGTCGAGCAGCGGCTGGAACACGGGGCCGTTCAGGAGCGGCCGCAGATCGACGCGCTTCTGCAGGCCATCGTCGAACTCGAGCTCGACCGAGTACGGCCCGACCACTCGCGCCCGCACGACCACGGGCATGGGCTCCACCGGAAAGGGGTCCATGGCTCCGAGGCTAGTCGAGGGGTGTGATTTCGACAAGTTCGAGTCCCTTCCTGGCCAGCTCCCAGTTTGCTTCGAGCTCCGTCCCATGCAGGCACGCCCACTCCCGAGTCAGCCGCAACGCCCGGGCTGGCAAGGTTCCGCGCAGGACCGCGCCCTCGAAGGAGAGCGCGGCTCGCTTGCCCTGGTATTCCGCATGGAAGTGCGGTGGCCCGTGGTCATTGAAGTACATCCGGATCGCGACCCCATAGAACTCCGAGATCTTCGGCATGCTCCGAAGACCGACCTGCGGTTCGAAAGGTATCCGTGCAGCCCGGAAAACCCCGCTCTCCGGTTCGAGCCTTGAGAGGTTCCCTCGCCGAGGGCGGGGGCTCCGAGGCTAGAAATGCTCGTCGAAGCTGACCTCGCCGGTGACGCCAACCTGGTAGGCGCTGACGCGGCGCTCGAAGAAGTTGGAGAGCTCCTGGACGTCCTGGAGTTCCATGAAGCCGAAGGGGTTCTTGGAGCCGAAGCGCGGCGGGAGGCCGAGGTTCGAGAGGCGCTGGTCGGCCACGAACTCGAGGTAGGTGCGCATGTCGCCGGGCGAGAGGCCCGGGACGCCCTGGCCGAGCAGGTCCTTGGCGAAGAGCGTCTCGCACTCGACGGCCTGCTCGATCATCTTGTTCACGTCGGCGATCAGGGCGTCGTCGAAGAGCTCGGGCTCCTCGCGGCGCACGCTGTCGACCACCTCGAGCGCGAACTGCATGTGCATCGACTCGTCGCGGAAGACCCAGTTCGTGCCCGAGGCGAGCCCGTTGAGCAGGCCCTTCGAGCGCATGAAGTAGACGTAGGCGAAGGCCGCGAAGAAGAAGAGCCCCTCGACCGCGCAGGCGAACGCGATCAGGTTCATCAGGAAGCGCTTGCGGTCGGCCGGGGTCTTCAGCTTGTCGACCTCGTGGACCGAGTCGATCCACTGGAAGCAGAAGTCGGCCTTGGCCTTGATCGAGGGGATGTTGTGGATCGCGGCGAAGGCGCGCTCGCGCTCCTTCATGTCCGGGATGTAGCTGTCGAGCAGCGTCAGGTAGAACTGGACGTGCAGCGCCTCCTCGTAGAGCTGGCGCGACAGGTACATGCGCGCCTCGGGCGCGTTGATGTGCTTGTAGAGGTTCAGCACCAGGTTGTTCGCGACGATCGAGTCGCCCGTCGCGAAGAAGGCCACGAGGCGCTGCACGAGGTGCTTCTCGGCCGGCAGGAGGCGCCGCTCGAGGTCCACGAGGTCGGTCGAGAAGTCGACCTCCTCGACCGTCCACGTGTTCTTGATGCCCGCGCGATACAGGTCGTAGAAGTGCGGGTAGCGCATCGGCCGCAGCGTCAGGTCCATCCCCGGATCGAGGAGCTTCGCGCCGGTGCGGGTCTGCAGGAGTTCGAGGGTCATGGGCGGGTGCGGGGCAGGGGGCGCGAGCGGGGGGCTACTGGCAGGCTTCGCAGATCTCGGGCGTGTCGGACGAGCTGGAAGCCTTGGAGCTCGGCGTGGCGGGCGCGGCGGCGGTCTCGCTCGAGACCGTCGCCTGGCGGATGCGCGTCGCGGGGCGGGAGCGCAGGTAGTAGGTCGTCTTGAGGCCCTTTTCCCAGGCGTAGAGGTACATCGAGGAGAGCTTCCCGATCGTCGGCGTCTCGATGAAGAGGTTCAGCGACTGGCTCTGGTCGAGGTACGGGCCGCGCGCGGCGGCCATGTCGACGAGCGAGCGCATGGGGAGCTCCCACACCGTGCGGTAGAGCAGGCGCACGTCCTCGGGGATCTCGTCGATGTCCTGGATCGAGCCCTCGGCGCGCTTGATCAGCTCGCGGATGCGCTCGGTCCAGAGACCGCGCCGCGCGAGGTCCTCCACGAGGTAGCGGTTGATGACCAGGAAGTCGCCCGAGAGCGTCTCGCGCTTGAAGAGGTTCGAGACCTGCGGCTCGATGCACTCGTAGCAGCCGGCGATCGAGCTGATCGTGGCCGTCGGCGCGATCGCGAGCAGGAGCGAGTTGCGCAGGCCGAACTTCTCGATCTTCGCCTTGAGCGCCGCCCAGCGCGCGGGGTTCGAGGGCTTCACGCCCCACAGGTCGAACTGCAGCTCGCCCTTGGCGGCGCGCGTCATCAGGAAGCTCGGGTGCGGCCCCCGGGCCTCGGCCAGCTCGCACGAGGTCGCAACCGCGTGGTAGTAGATGTCCTCCTGGATGCGCGTCGAGAGCTCGCGCGCCTCGGCGGAATCGAAGGGCAGCCCGAGCCGGAAGAACAGGTCCTGCAGGCCCATCTGGCCGAGACCGACCGGACGCCAGGCGCGGTTCGAGGTCGCCGCGGTCGGGGTCGGGTAGTAGTTGATGTCGATCACGCGGTCGAGGAACTTCACCGCGACGCGCACGATCTCGCCCAGGCGCGCGAAGTCGAAGGCACCGTCCTTCGCCAGGCGCCCGAGGTTGATCGAGCCCAGGTTGCAGACCGCGGTCTCGTCCTTCGAGGTGACCTCGATGATCTCGGTGCACAGGTTCGAGAGGTGCACCGTCTGGCCCGGCGCGCCGGTCTGGTTGCACTTCAGGTTCGAGGCGTCCTTGAAGGTCATCCAGCCGTTACCGGTCTGGGCCAGCGTGCGCATCATCTTGGCGTACAGCTCGCGCGCGCTGACCTGCTTCTCGAAGAGCCCGTCCTTTTCGGCCTGCGTGTAGGCGGCCTCGAACTCGGCCCCGTAGAGGTCGGTGAAGTGCGGGAACTTCTTGGGATCGAAGAGCGACCACTGCGCGTCTTCCTTGACGCGCCGCATGAAGAGGTCGGGGACCCAGTTGGCGAGGTTGATGTTGTGCGTGCGGCGCGCGTCGTCGCCGGTGTTGTCGCGCAGCTCGAGGAAGTCCTCGATGTCGCCGTGCCAGCTCTCCAGGTACACGCAGCAGGCGCCCTTGCGGCGTCCACCCTGGTTCACGGCCGCGACCGACGAGTCGAGCGTCTTCAGCCACGGCACGATGCCGTTCGAGTGCCCGTTCGTGCCCTTGATCAAGGAACCCTTCGAGCGCACGCGCGTGTACGAGAGGCCGATGCCGCCCGCGTACTTCGAGAGCTTGGCGACGTCGGCGTACTTGTCGTAGATCGCGATCAGGTCGTCCTGGGGCGAGTCGAGCAGGTAGCACGAGCTGAGCTGCTGGCGCGGCGAGCCCGAGTTGAACAGCGTGGGCGAGCTCGGCAGGTACTCGAGCGAGCTCATCAGCTTGTAGAGCTCGATCGCCTCGTGCGCGTCCTCGGACAGGCCGCAGGCCACGCGCAGGAAGAAGTACTGCGGCGTCTCGAGCTTCAGGCGCGACTTCGGATCGACGAGCAGGTAGCGGTCGTAGACCGTGCGCAGGCCGAGGTACTCGAAGTTCTCGTTGCGCTCGGGCAGGATCGCGGCGTTGAGCTTGCGCGCGTGGGCCTGCACGAAGGCGAAGAGCTCGTCAGAGGCGAGCCCGTTCGCGTGCGCCGCGCGCACCGACTGCGAGAACGAGTGGATGTCCTGGTTCTGGACCTCCTTGTCGATGTAGGTCGCGAGCAGGCGCGCGGCGAGGCGCGAGTACTGCGGCTCCTCGGCGATCAGCGACGAGGCCGTCTGGATCGACAGCCGGTCGAGCTCGCTGGTCGTGGCGCCGTCGTACAGGCCCGAGATCGTGCGCGTGGCGACGCGCAGTGAATCGACCAGCTGCAGGCCCTCGCAGCAGCGCTCGACGGCGCGCACGATCTTGTTCACGTCGACGGGCTCGAGGCGCCCGTCGCGTTTCTTCACGCGCATGCGGCTCGTGCTGGCGCCGCCGGCCACGGTGTGGGCGGGCGGCGACTCCTGCTCGGGCGGCGGGAAGGGGATCAGCTGGAAGCCTGCCGTGTCCGTGAGGTCGGAAGGGATCGAAGGCGTGGAGGCGCGCTCCATGGGCGTGGCGGGGGCGATTCTCGGTGGGGATCGGGCCGGAAGGCCGCGCCAGGAGAAAAGCGAACCGGTACAGCCCGGATCGACGCCTTCTCCCGGCGAGGGCGCGTAGGATAGGGACGCGATATGTAGTGGCTCAAGCAAGAGGCGCCCCAAAATGTTGTGGAGCATCCGATTGCTGCCATCCGCCTCTCACAGGGGCAGCAAGGGGGCCTCATCTGCCTCGAATCCGGCCGAGCGGTGGGGCCGGAGAGGGCTCCCGCGGCCGGGCAGGGAGCCCCCAGGGCTTGTGGTGTCCTTCCGGACCCGCGGGTCCGCTCGCGCGCCCGTCAGGGCCGGCGCAGCTCGACACCCGCGGCCACGAAGGTGAAGCTCTTCACCGGCGCGGTGATCGCCTGGGCCTCGGCGTGGCGTCCGGCGTCCTCGAGGTAGTGGCGCGCTTCCTCGACCGGCGTCTCCTGGATGCGGAAGACGCCCTCGGCCGTCACCTCGCTGCCGGCCGAATCGAGCGGCACGAAGAAGCCGTAGTCGAGGAAAGTCATGCGCAGCTCGCGCTCGCCCTCCGCCATCAACAGCCAGCAACCCTTCTTGGCGCACACCTCGCGCGCGGTGCCGACCAGGGTCAGCGTCTGGCCGTCGTAGGCCTCGGGCTGCGCCAGGAGCTGGGCCAGCTCGAGCGGTGCGGAGTCGGCCCGGAGGGCGGCCCCGACGGCGACGTCGGGCGCGGCCGTGCGGCAAGCGGGGAGGAGTGCGAGAAGGGCGACGAGGAGGAGCGGGCGCATGGCTTCGAGGGTGGGCTACGCGGGGAGTCCGCGCGCCGCTGATCCTACCGCCGCCGGCTACTTCTTGCCGCGCGGGAAGCGCGCCTCGATCGCCGCCATCTCGTCCTCGCGGCCGAGCTGGCGCAGCACCTCGCGCAGGTTGTCGAGGTAGCGCGCACGCCCGCCGGTCAGCTCGATCGCGCGCACCAGCACGGGCACGGCCTTCTCCGGCTGGCCGGCGGCCACCAGGGCGAGCCCGAGCTTCTGGTGTGGGCGCCCGCGCGGCGCGGCGCGCTGCACCAGCCGCTCGAGCACGCGCACCGCGTCCGCCGGCCGGTCGAGCTGCAGGTAGAGCGTGCCGAGCTCCTCGAGCGCGTGGAAGTTGTCGGCGTAGCCCGCCAGCACCTCCTCGTACACGCGCGCGGCGCCGGCCGCGTCGCCCGCGCCCAGCAGGGCCTGCGCGCGCGCCTGGGCCGAGAAGAAGAAGGCCTGCGAGCGCGGACTCGGCAGCGTGCTCGGCGCGAGCGGATGCGGCAGCTCGGTCGCGCCCTCGCCGCCACCCGCGTAGCCGAGGTCCTGGATCTCGGCCAGCACCTCGGAGTCCGTCCCCAGGCTCGCGCTGGCGAGTGCCGGCGCCTCGGCCAGGCGCGCGATCGCGTCGCGGTAGGGCGCCGCACGCTCCGCGTCCTTCGGCGCGAGGTCGCGCTCCTCGCCCGGATCGGCGCGCCAGTCGTAGAGCTCGGGCTCGCTCGAGTGGATGTACTTGCCGCGCGCATCGAGCCAGCCCGCGAGCGGGCTGAAGTTGCACGCGAACCAGCCGTAGTAGGACTCGAAGTAGAGGCCGCGCTCGGGCGGCAGCGGGCGCGTCGCGAAGCTCAGGCCATCGATGCCTTCGAGCGGCGCGAGTCCGAGCGCCTCGGCCAGGGTCGGCGCCACGTCGACCGCGCCGACGATCTCGTCCGAGCGCTCGCCCGCGCGCCGTGCGGGCGTCGCGGCGGGCCAGCGCGCGAGGAAGGGGATCTGCAGCGTCGGACGGTAGACGAAGGTGCCGTGCGTCACCTCGCCGTGCTCGCCGAAGGCCTCGCCGTGGTCGGCCAGCGCGAGCACGAAGGTCTCGTCCCACAGCCCGCGCGTGGCGAGCTCGGCGAACAGGCGCCCGAGCTCGGCGTCCATCGCGGCCACCTCGTCGAGGTAGGGGCTCGCGAAGCGCCCGGCGAACTCCGGCGGCGGCGCGTAGGGGTGGTGCGGATCGTAGAGGTGCACCCACAGGAAGAACGGGCGCGTGCCGTCGCGCGCGGCGAGCCAGTCCAGGGCCGCGTCGATCGTCTGCGCGGCCGGACGCTCGGCACCGTGCGCGCGCTCGACGTCGCCGCGCCGGCTGGGCACCGAGTAGGTGTCGAAGCCCTGCTCGAGCCCGAAGTCGTCGTCGAGCACGACCGAGCTCACGAAGGCGCCCGTGTCGTAACCCGCGTCGCGCGCGCGCTCGGCCACGCTCACGGCCTCGGCCGGCAGCATGAACACGCCGTTGTCGCGGATCCCGTGGCGCAGCGGCGTGAGCCCGGTCAGCATCGAGGTGTGGGCCGGCTGGGTCAGCGCCATGACCGTGTGGGCGCCGCTGAAGAGCACGCCGTCCGCGGCCAGGGCGTCGAGGTGCGGCGTCGTGCGCTCGGGATTGCCATAGCACGAGAGCGCGTCGGCGCGCGTCGTGTCGATCGTGATCAGGAGCCCGTTGACGCGCGCGGGTTCGCCGCCGCAGGCGGCGCAGGTCGCGAGGCAGAGGAACAGCGCGAGCTTCATCCGTCGTCCTCGTCCCTTCCGTCGTTGCCGTGGCGCAGGGCCTCGAGCTTGTCGCGGTAGCGCTGCTCGCGCGGGGCGAGCGCGACGGCGCGCTCGAGGTGCGTGAGGGCCTCGTCGCGCCGTCCGAGCTTCTGCAGCGAGACGCCCAGCCGGTAGTGGACCTGCGGCTGCACCACGGCGTCCGCCAGCATCGGCTCGAGCACCGTGACGGCCTCGGCGTGGCGCTTCAGGCGCATCAGCGCGGTGGCGAGCGAGAGGCGCACGAAGCCGTTGCGCGGGTTCTTCTCGAGCAGACGCGACCAGATCGCGGCGGCCTCCTCGTGGCGGCCCTGGTTGAAGCGCTCCTGGGCCAGCATCGACTCGCGCCACGGACCGACCATGTCGTGCGGCGCGGGCAGATCGCTCGGCTCGAGCGGGTGCGGCAGGTCGCCGCCGGTCGCGTCGAAGGCGGCGTAGCCGAGGCCCTGGATGCCGCGCTTCAGCTCCTCGTCGACGGCGCCCTCGCCGGCCCGCAGCGCGGGCCGCGCGGCCAGCGCACCGAGGCGCGCGCGATAGGCCTCGAGCGTCGGCGCATCGAGCTCGGCCAGGCGATCGTCGGCCTCGTGCGGGTCGCGCGCGAGGTCGAAGTACTCGGGACGCGAGGCGTGCACGTACTTGCCGCGCGCGTCGATCCACCCGGCCAGCGGGCTCCAGCCGAGCGAGAGGTAGCCGGCGTAGGTCTCGAAGTAGAGTCCGTCGCCCGCGGGCGCGGAGAGCGAGCGCCCGTCGATCTCCTCCGGCATGCGCGTGCCGAGCGCCTCGGCCAGGGTCGGCGCGAGGTCGACCAGGCTCACGAGGCGCGCGTCGCGCTCGCCCGCGCGCGCGCCGTCGGGGTGGCGCACGACGAGCGGGATCGCGAGCGTCGTGTTCCACCCGAAGGCGCCGTGCGTGAGCTCCTGGTGCTCGCCGAAGGCCTCGCCGTGGTCGGCGGTGACGACCACGACCGTCTCGTCGAGCGTGCCGTCGGCGCGCAGCGCGGCGAACAGGCGGCCCATCTCGGCGTCGAGCTCGCGCACCTCGGCCAGGTAACGCTCGAGCTCGCTCGCGCCGGGCGCGAGCGGCGTGCGCGGCTCGTAGGGATGGTGCGCGTCGTAGCAGTGCAGCCAGGCGAAGAAGGGCCGCGCGCGGTCGCGCGCGCCGAGCCAGGCCAGGGCCGCGTCGACCACCTCGCGCGCCGGGCGCTCGCCCGGGTGGCCGACCTCGCGCTGCGGCGGCGGCCCGTCGTAGAGGTCGAAGCCCTGCTCGAGCCCGAAGGTGCGGTCGAGCACGACCGCACCGACGAAGGCCGCCGTCTGCGCGCCGGCCGCGCGCGCGCGTTCGGCCAGGGTCTCGGCCGCCGGCGCGACGGTGGCGATGCCGTTGTCGCGCACGCCGTGGCGCAGCGGGTAGAGCCCGGTCAGGAGCGAGGCGTGGGCCGTGAGCGTGATCGGCGCGGTGGTGTAGGCGTGCTCGTACAGCACCCCCTCGCGCGCCAGCCGGTCGAGCTCGGGCGTCGTGTCGGCGCGCACGCCGTAGCACGAGAGCGCGTCGCGCCGCACGGTGTCGAGCGTGATCAGGAGCACCGAGCGCGGCGCGGTCGGGGCCTCGGCGCAGGCGCCGAGCGGCGCGAGCAGCGCCAGCAGCGCGCAGCGGAGGTTCATGGCCGCGATTGTGCCTCGTGGAAGCGCGCGCGGAACGGGGCCGCCTCGGCCGACATGCCGGCGCTCTCCATCACGTTGAGCAGTCCGCCCAGGGCGTGCACGTGGAAGGGGTCGAGCTCGAGCGCGCGCGTGAAGGCCGCCAGGGCCGCGGTCTCGTCGCCGTTGACGAGCTGCGCGGCGCCCAGTCGGGCCCACGTGTCGGCTCCGCCGCGGCCGGAGGCGAGCAGGCGCTCGAGCAGCGGGCGCGCCTCGCGCGCGCGGCTCGTGCGCAGGAAGAGCTCGGCCAGTCGGTCCTGGGCGAAGGCGTTCTCGGGCCAGGTGCGCAGCAGGGCGAGCAGTGCTTCCTCGGCCTCGCGCGTGCGGGCGGCGGCGAGCAGGCCGGCCGCGTCCTGGGCCGCGCGCAGCTCGGCCACGCGCGCGTGCGGATCGGGCAGGTCGGAGAGGCGCGTGCCCGGTGCGGGCAGGGCCAGGCTCTCGGCCGAAAGAGCGGCATAACCGAGCGCGCCCAGCGCGCGCTTCAGCTCGCCGTCGATGCCGTCGGCGTCCTGGGGCAGGCGCGGCGCGCGCGCGGTCGCGGCCACCACCTCGGCCAGCCACTCCACGCGCGCCGGCTCGTCCGCGGCGCGGTCGCGCTCCTCGGCCGCGTCGTCGCGTGCGAACAGCAGGTCCTGCGCGCCGCGCACGAGCTTCGCCTCGGCGTCGAGCGCGCCGACCAGCGGGTGCCAGCCGAAGGCGAGGTGCCCGTAGAACGATTCGAAGTAGAGGGCCTCGCGCTCGGCGCGCGCGCTCGAGAAGAGGTCGAGCCCGTCGAGGCCCTCGGGCGCGTCGAGTCCGAGCGCGGCGAGCGCGGTGGGGGCGACGTCGGCCACGCTGGCGAGCTCGCTCACGCGCTCGCCGGCGTCGGCACCTCCCGGGCGACGCACGACGAGCGGCACGTGCAGGGTCGTGTTCCACACGTACGGGCCGTGCGAGACCTCGCCGTGCTCGCCGAAGGCCTCGCCGTGGTCGGCCACGACGATCACGAGCGTGGAATCGGCCTCACCGCGCTCCTCGAGCGCGGTGAGCAGGCGTCCCAGGGCGAGGTCGCAGGCGGCCACCTCGGCCAGGTACGGATCGCCCCCCGCGCGCGTGAGCAGCGCCTCGCTCGGGTCGTGGGGCGCGTGCGGATCCCAGAGGTGCGCCCACAGGAAGAACGGGGTTCCCGGCGGCCGTTCGAGCAACCAGGCGCGCGCCAGCTCGGCCACGGCCGCGGCCGGACGCTCGGCGTAGCCCGGCTCGCCGTCGCCGTAGAAGCGCCGCGCGGGCGGCAGGTAGGTCTCGAAGCCCTGGTCGAGGCCGAAGCCCGCGTCGAGCACGGCCGAGCCGAGGAACGCGGCCGTGGCGAGCCCGGCTCCGCGCGCGGCTTCGGCCAGGGTGAAGGCCTCCTCCGGCAGGGCCATGAGTCCGTTGTCGCGCACGCCGTGACGCGGCGGCACGAGGCCGGTCAGCATCGAGGCGTGCGCCGGTTGCGTCAGCGGCGCGACGGTGTAGGCGCGCTCGAAGACGACGCCTTCGCTCGCCAGGCGATCGAGGTGAGGGGTGACGCTCGGCGTGCGTCCGTAGGCTCCCAGCGCGTCGGCGCGCGTCGTGTCGAGCGTGACGAGCAGGACCGAGCGCGCCTCGGCGTCGCCGCAGGAGCTCGCGCCGGTCGTGAGCACGAGGGCGAGGAGTGCGGCGCGGAGCGACATGGGCGCGGGAAGTATAGGCACGCGCCGCGCGCGGAGCGCGGCCGGTGACGCACGCTCCTTCGGCCGTGCGCGCGTCGCGCCTGCGCCCACTTTCCCCGTTTCGCTCCCGCCCGGGCGCCAGGCTCAGGCTAGCCTCGTGCCCGTGCTGTTCCTGGCCTGCGGTTCCCTGCCCGCGCTCCTTGCCCTCGGTTCCGCCGTGCTCTCGGCCCAGGCCGAGCCGGGGCCCGCGTCCGCGCCGCCGGCCCAGGCCGTCAACGCGGCCATCGAGCGCGGCGTCGAGCACCTCTTGCTGGCGCAGAACCGCGACGGCTCGTGGGGGCTCGACTTGTACGAGCGCGGGCTCGACTGGCACGACTTGCGCGACGGTGCGACGGCGCTCGCGCTGTACACGCTGCTGAAGTGCGGCCTCGCGCCGGGCCATCCGAGCATCGAGCGCGGCACCGCCTTCCTGCTGCTCTCGGAGCCGGTCCACACCTATGCGACCGGGATCCAGCTGCACGCGCTCGGCGCGCTGGGCGTGGACCGGCACAGGAAGCGCATGCAGGAGCTCGTCAAGCTGCTCGTGGACCTCGAGCGGCCAGGCGGCTGGGATTATCCGGGGCTGAACCGCCCGGACCTCTCGAACACGCAGGTCGCCGCGCTGGGCTTCCGCGCCGCGGCACAGGCCGGCCTGAGCGTGCCGAAGGGCATCTGGAACGCGCTGGTCGAGGCCACACTGCGGTATCAAGAGCGCCCGAGCGAGATCCCGGGCACGACGAACCTGCCGCGCGAGCAGCGCTTCATGGCCGGCTTCGCCTACGAGCCGGGCGGTGCGGCCTCGGCCTCGATGACGACCGCCGGTCTGACCGTGCTCGGCATCGCGGCCGAGGTGGAGGGCCGCGTGCCGCACGCGCTCGACGTGAAGGTGGCCGAGGCGCGCGTGCTGGCCCTGAACTGGCTCGCGCAGAACTTCTCGGTCGAGGGCAATCCGCACGGCGAGGAGGCCTGGCACTACTACTACCTGTACGGCCTCGAGCGCGTGGGCGCCTTCGCGGGGCTGACGCACCTCGGGCCGCACGACTGGTATGCCGAGGGCGCAACCCGCCTGCTGAAGGAACAGCGCGCGGACGGCGGCTGGCGCATGGACGGGCGCACGAGCTGGCCGCCGCAGCCGATGCCGATCGCGAACACCTGCTTCGGGCTCCTGTTCCTGCGCAAGGCGACCTTCTCGCCGACGGTCGCGCGCGAGCGCCCGAGCTTCCGCGCGATGGAGGAGCCGGACTCGGACGTGTGGTTCCGCGTCGATGCGAAGGACGAGTGGACGATGTGGCTGACCGGCTTCGCTCCGGCGCTGCTCGAGCGCCACCCGCCCGGGCCGGAGGCGCAGAAGCAGGGAGCGCCGCACGGCCTCACGCTCGAGGCCGTCGAGTGGTGGCTGGACGGCGAGCCCGTGGCGCGCGTCGAGGCCGCCGTCGGGTCGAGCGGCGGCGGCGCGGTCGACCTGCGCTTCGCTGCGCGCGTGCCCGGGCGCGGCAGTGGCGAGCACGAACTCGAGGCGCGCGTGACGGCGCGCACGGTCGACGGAACGCCGCTCGCGCTCGTCTCGAAGCCCGTGCGCTTCCGCCAGGAGCTCGCGCGCGAGGACTGGATGCTCGACTACGTCGACGACGCCGAGACGAACGTCCTGCGCGGGCAGAAGCTCGCGCTGTCCGCCTCGAGCGAGGAGTCGGGCTTCCACCGTCCGGCCGAGGCCTTCGACGGTCTGCAGGGCAGCGCCTGGTGGGCGCGCGAGGACGATCCCGAACCGTGGCTCGTGCTGGAGAGCGCACGGGGAGTGAAGGTGAAGGAGCTCCTGCTCTCGCCGGCCGCGGCGAGCGAGCTCTTGCGCGCGCAGTGCGTCGCCTTCGAGACGGTCGAGCTGCGCATCAACGATGCGAAGGACGTGCTGCGCGTGACGATGGAGGCGGATCCGGCCCGGAAGACGACCGTCAAGTTCGAGCGTCCGACGCTCGTGCGCAAGCTCGAGCTGCGCGTGGTGGGCGCGGAGCGCGAGCCGGGCAAGTACGTGGGGTTCGCGGAGATCGAGGCGCGCGGATAGGCTCCAGGGCATGAGCCATGAGACCCAGAAGCCCGGCGAGGTGCGCGCGCGCCTCGCGGCCGAGCCCGACCTCGTGTTCCTGGACGTGCGCTCGGTCGAGGAGTTCGAGCAGGGCCACGTTCCCGGCGCCTACAACACCCCGCTGCTCTTCCGCACGAACCTCGGCATGCAGCCGAATCCGGCCTTCCTGGCCGAGGTCGAGCGGCACTTCGCGCGCGCGACGAAGCTCGTGCTCGGCTGCCGCTCGGGCGTGCGTTCCGAGCGCGCCTGCGAGCTCCTGACCGCGCGCGGCTACACCACGCTCGTCAACCTGGCCGGCGGCTTCCACGGCGCGACCGATCCGACCGGACGGCTGGTCGAGCCGGGCTGGGCCAGCGCCGGCTTCGAGAGCCGCCAGCAGGCCGAGCCCGGCCGCTCCTACGCCGAGTTGCGCTGAACCGTCCTGCGCAGAGCCGTCCTGCGCGTCAGTCGAGCACGACGCCCATCAGGGCGCTCTCGAGCGTGTCCTGGTCCGAGTCGTACTGACCGAGGGCGCCGAGGTTGAAGAGCGTCGCGCCGCCGCCGACGGCGTCGCCCAGGGCCTCCGAGAAGGCCGCGAAGGTGAGGTACAGCGTGACCGTGCCGAGCGTGCGGTCGCGGATCGTGTAGAGCCCGAAGCCGCCCAGGTTGACGGGCTGGATCGTGATCCCGTCGGCGACGATGTCGACCTGGCCGACGAAGCCCTGGTCGACCGCGGCGAGCTCGAAGCCGGCCGTCGCGCCCGTGAACACGAAGTCGAACTGGGCCGTGGCGTAGGTCGCGCTCACACCGAGACCGTTGGCGCGGTCGCGGATCAGGAGCAGCGAGGGCATCAGCTCGCGGTTCGTCAGGGTCGTGGCCACGAAGTCCGCGCCCGCGTCGTCGACGCCCGAGAAGAAGCCGGTGGCCTCGACCGGCGTGCCGGCGGTGATGCCGAGCCCCGTGCCGAGCTGGCCGACCGTGACCACGAAGGCGTCCGGATCGGCGGGCGTCGCGCCGCCCTCGTTCCAGCTGAACTGGGCCTCGTCGCGCAGATCGACGCGCGTGAGCTCGAGCGTCAGCTCGCCGCCGGTGGGGGCGCCGCTCGCGAAGCCGTAGATGCGCGTCGGCTCGACGCGGATCACGTCGGTCGCGGTCGTGCAGTCGAGGGTCTGGCCGCTCAGTGCCCCGAACAGACGCACGCGCTGGCCGACCTGCAGCTCGTCGGCGTCGAACAGGGTCGACGAACCGCGGCGCACGACCTTGGTGTCCGCGAACGAGGTGTTCACGGTGAACAGCAGGTTGAAGGTGAAGACCGTGTGGGTGGAGTTGTTGCTGTGCCCGCGCACGGTCAGGACCGCGTCCTGTCCGGCCGCGCCCGCGCGCCCGACGATCAGGCCCTCGACGATGTCGCTGCCGCCGTTGTAGCTGCCGGTGCCGGCCTCGACGCTGATCGCGGCGAACGAGGCGTCGCCCGCGTTGACCGAGCCGAAGGCCTGCACCCAGCTGCCCGTGGTGAGGTTGTCGAGCGCCGAGAGGCCGGCCGCGCCCGTCAGGCACACGCCGTCGACCTGGAACACGGTCGAGCTGTCGGTCGTGACCTTGAGCACGGGCGTCCCGTCCACGCCGGCCGGCAGGCCGAGCGTGAAGAATTCGCTGGTCTGGTTGACGTTGCGCAGGTCGCCACCGACGGCGTGCTCCTTCTGGTCGGTGCGGTTGACGCGCGGCACGATCACCGGCTCGACGTAGACGAGGTTGTTGACCGTGTCGACGTCGACCGACTGCGCGAGGTCGAGGTCGAGCTCGACGTCGAAGTGGCCGTCGACAGCCTCGAGCGGCGTCGTGAAGTCGATCGGCAGCGTGAGCGTGCCGGTCAGCGCGTTGCCATCGGAGTCGAGCAGCGTGGCCGGGTTGTTCTCGCCCAGCACGACGACGCTGGCGTTGTCGAAGTCGAGCACGACCTCGACCCCCGAGTAGGTGTCGGCCGGGATCGCGGTCACGTTCAGGACGCGCGAGAGGTCCGTCAGCGCGGCGAAGTCGACGCCCACGGCCGTCTGCAGCAGCTCGACGTTGCCGAGCGCGCCGACGAGCACGACCGACTCGAGCCCGACCGTGAAGTTGGTGAGCTGATCGGTGGCCGCGTCCGTGACGGTCAGGGTCGCGGTCGTGCCCCCGTCACCGGACGAGCTGCCCGAGCAGCTGGCGGCGGTCAGGGCGGTGAAGAGCGTGAGCGGCAGCAGCGAGGCGGACGTGAGGCGCATGGGTGGTCGTGGGACGAAGAGGCGAGGCTTTTTCGGGCCATCCCAGGCCGCGACCGAAGGGGATGGCCTTCAATCCCGTCGTGCGCGGCCGGAAAGGCTTTCCGGAGCCCGTCCTCCGGCTTTCCGCTCCCGCTTCCCCGGGGCTATCATCGCGCGCTTCCCCCGAGCCCACATGAGCCTAGATTTCGAGCGCGAGTACGGCGTCAACGCAGGATACGTCCAGGCCCTCTACGAGGAGTGGCGGCTCGACGCGGCCAGCGTCGACGAGTCCTGGCGCAAGCTGTTCGAGGGCGGAGCTCCGGCCGACGGGGCCGAGCCCGCGGCGCCGCGCGCCGAGGCCCCGCGCGTGGTGGCGGTCGATAGCGCTCCGGCGCCGGCCCAGCCCGAGCGCGTGGCGGCGCCGCTGCCCGACGACGCGACGCTCGAGCCGCTGGCCGGCATCGCCGGGAAGATCGCCGCGAACATGGCCGAGAGCCTGGAGATCCCGACCGCGACCTCGGTGCGGACGGTGCCGGCGAAGGCCCTGGTCGAGAACCGCGCGATCCTGAACGAGCACCTCGACGTGCGCGCGCTCGGCAAGGCCTCGTTCACGCACCTCGTCGCCTACGCGATCGTGAAGGCGGTGGCCGAGCTCCCGAACCTGCACACGGCCTTCGTCGAGCGCGACGGCAAGCCCTTCCGGCGCCGCGACGCGCACGTGAATCTCGGCCTCGCGATCGACATCGATTCGCCCAAGGGGCGCATGCTGGTCGTGCCCTGCATCAAGGCGGCCGAGACGATGGACTTCGCGACCTTCCGCGCGGTCTACGAGGACCTCGTGGCGCGCGCGCGCACCGGCAAGCTCGCCGCGAGCGACTACCAGGGGGTCAACGTCACGCTCACGAACCCGGGCGGTTTCGGCACCGAGATGAGCGTGCCACGCCTCATGAAAGGGCAGGGCCTGATCGTCGCCACCGGCTCGATCGGCGTGCCGCCGCATCTCGCGCTCGCCTCGCCGCAGGCCCTCGCGCAGGCCGCCGTCGGCCCGGTCGTGACGGTCACCTCGACCTACGACCACCGCATCATCCAGGGCGCCGAGTCGGGGCTCTTCCTGAAGCGCGTCGAGGAGCTCCTGACCGGCGAGGGCGGCTTCTTCGAGGCGATCTTCCGCGCGCTGCGCGTGCCCTGGAATCCCTGGTCGGTCGCGGCCGACAACGGCGACCTGCGCCGCGACTCGACCCACAAGAAGCCCAAGGTCTGGGAGCTGATCAACGCCTACCGCGTGCGCGGCTGCCGCATCGCCGACCTCGATCCGCTCGAGTACCGGCCCGATTTCGTCGAGTCGCTCGACCCGTCGAGCTACGGCTTCACGGTGTGGGACCTCGACCGCGTGTTCCCCGCGCACATGCTGGGCAAGGACGAGCTCACGCTACGCGAGATCCTGGCCATCCTGCGGCGCGCCTACTGCCGGCGCTGGTCGGTCGAGTACATGCACATCGCCGACCGCGAGCGCAAGTGGTGGATCCGCGAGCGCGTCGAGGATCCGAAGCAGGAGCAACCCTTCACGAAGCCGATGCGCCTCGCGATCCTCGAGCGCCTGTGGCGCGCCGAGAACTTCGAGCGCTTCCTGCACACGCAGTACGTGGGCAACAAGCGCTTCTCGCTCGAAGGAGGTGATTCCTTGATCCCCGCGCTGGCCGAGCTGATCGAGCGCGCGGCCGAGCACGGCATCGAGAAGGTCGTGATCGGCATGGCGCACCGCGGGCGCCTGAACGTGCTCGCCAACATCCTCGGCAAGTCCTACGACTCGATCTTCAAGGAGTTCGAGGGCACGAAGCTGGTCGACGCGAGCGAGGGCTCGGGCGACGTCAAGTACCACCTCGGGCAGAAGGGCACGTTCCAGACGCGCTCCGGCAAGTCGGTCGAGGTCGTGCTCTCGCCCAACCCGAGCCACCTCGAGGCCGTCGACCCGGTCGTGTGCGGCATGACGCGCGCGCTGCAGGACGAACTGGGTGACAAGGAGCGCGACAAGGTCCTGGCCGTGCTCGTGCACGGCGACGCGGCCTTCGCGGGCCAGGGCGTCGTGACCGAGACGCTGCAGATGTCGCGCCTGCGCGGCTACACGAACGGCGGCACGGTGCACCTGGTCGTGAACAACCAGATCGGCTTCACTGCCGGTCCGAAGGACACGCGCTCGACCTACTACTGCACCGACGTCGCGAAATCGATCCAGGCGCCGGTCCTGCACGCGAACGGCGACTACCCGGAATCCGTGCTGCGCGCCGTGCGCCTCGCGCTCGACTTCCAGCGCGAGTTCTCCGAGGACGCGGTGGTGGACATGGTCTGCTACCGCCGCTGGGGCCACAACGAGGGCGACGAGCCGGCCTACACGCAGCCGGTCCTGTACGCGAAGATCAAGAAGCACCCGAGCACGGTGCAGCACTACTCCGAGCTGCTCGAGCGCCGCGGCGCGCTGCAGAAGAGTGAGCTCGCCGAGATCCAGGCGCGCTTCGAGAAGGAGCTCACCGACGCGAAGCAGCGCAACGCGGCCGAGGTGCAGGCCGAGCTGCCGCTCGCGAAGCTGATCGACCTCGACGACGACGATCCGGCCGACTACTCGGAGTCGCTCTCCGTCGCGACCGGCGTCGCCAGCGACGCGCTGGTCGAGCTGATGGATCGGCTCAACAAGATGCCCGAGGGGCACGTCGTGCACCCGAACCTGCTGCGCCAGCTGCGCCGGCGCGAGCAGATGGTGCGCGGCGAGGCGCCGCTCGACTGGGGCACGGGCGAGGCGCTCGCCTTCGCGTCGCTCGCGGCCGAGGGCGTGCCGATCCGCCTCGCGGGTCAGGATTCGGGGCGCGGCACCTTCAGCCAGCGCCACGCGGTGATCCGGCACCAGACGAGCGAGGTCGACCATCTGCCGCTCGCGACGGTCGCCACGGACGGCGCCACGTTCGAGGCCTGGGATTCGCTCCTCTCCGAGGAAGCCGCGCTCGGCTTCGAGTACGGCTACGCGCTCGCCCGACCTCGTTCGCTCGTCCTGTGGGAAGCGCAGTTCGGCGACTTCGCCAACGGCGCGCAGATCCCGATCGACCAGTTCCTGTTCGCCGGCGAGGCGAAGTGGAAGGAGAAGAGCGGGGTCGTCCTGCTCCTGCCGCACGGCTACGACGGCCAGGGGCCCGAGCACTCCAGCGCGCGCATCGAGCGCTTCCTCGCGCTTTGCGCGAACGGCAACGCCACCATCGCGAACTGTACTACGTCGGCGCAGTACTACCACCTCCTGCGCCGCCACGGGAAGAGTGCCACGAAGCGCCCGCTCGTGGTCTTCACGCCGAAGTCGCTGCTGCGCGACCCGCTGGCCGCGAGCCCGATCGAGGCCTTCACGCAGGGCTCGTTCCAGGAGCTCATCCTCGAGTCCGCGCGACCCGCCGCGCCGAAGCGCATCGTCTTCGCGAGCGGCAAGGTCTGCCACGAGCTCGCGACGAGGAAGCAGGAGAAGAATCTCGCCGAGGTCGAGCTCGTGCGCCTCGAGCAGCTCTACCCGCTGCCGCGCAAGGCGCTCGAGGCCGTCGTCGCGCGCGCGCCGCAGGCCGAGCTCGTCTGGTGCCAGGAGGAGCCGAAGAACATGGGCCCCTGGCCCTACCTCCTGCAGCGCTTCCACGACCTCGACTGGAAGGTGCGCTACGCCGGCCGCCCGCAGTCGCCGAGCCCCGCCACCGGCTCCTACCGCCGCCACGGCGCCGAGCAGGACCACCTGCTCCAGCGCGCGCTGGAGGGGTGAGCGCTCCTGGACGATAGGATAGGGGCGTGCAGTCCAAGGAGCAGCTCGAGGCCTTCCGGCGCATGACGCCCGAAGAACGCTGGCGGATCACGAGCCAGCTCATGGACCTCGCCTGGCGCACGCTCGTCGAACTTCCTCACGAAGAGCGCGAGCGGCGGCTGGAGGCGGCACGTCGTCAGCACCAGCTGTCGAACGAGGCGATCATCGCGAAGCTGAAGTGAGCGGGCACCCCGTCTTCCAGGTTCTCCAGCGGACGCTCGACGTCTTCACGCGCACCGGAGTCGACTGCGCGGTGATGGGAGGGTTCGCGGTCAGGCACTGGGCGGTTCCGCGTCCGACCTACGACGTCGATTTCGCGGTGGCCGTTCAAGGGGAGGAGCTCATGCGGCTCCTGCACGCCTTCGAGGAGGCCGGGTTCTCGGTGCCCGCCGAGTTTCTGAGCGGTTTCGCGGACACGCTCGCGGGCATGCGCAAGGTCAACCTGGGTTGTGTGGAGTCGAGCAGCGTGTGGCGCGTGGATCTCTTTCTTGCGAACACAGCCTTCGTGCGCTCGGCATTCGATAGGCGTGTGCCTTCCACCCTCGAAGGTCGTGCGGTTCCGGTGGTTTCGGCCGAGGATCTCCTGTTGTTCAAGCTGCTGGCCAACCGGACCAAGGACCGAGCCGACGTCGAGGATCTCTTGCTCGTCGTCGGGCCGCTCGACCACGGCTATCTGCGTGACTGGGCGACGAAACTGGGCGTCGAGACCCTGCTCGAGGACGCCCTGCGCGCGTCGGGAAGGCTCTGATGCGCGGCCAACGCGTCCTGCTCCCATCCCGCGAGGATGTGTAGGCCAGGAACGACGACGCCCCCGGACGGAGCGAGTCCATCCGGGGGCGTTTGCCGCGCGCGACTCAGCGCGGCAACGTCCAGACGAGGTCGTGGCTGCCGGCCGCGACGCCGTCGACGCTGAAGATCTCGCCCTCGAAGTTCCCGAGGTAGACCTCGATCGTCCGGACGCTGTCGCGCGGGAGCTCGAGGCGGAAGCGACCGTGCAGGTCGCTCGTGGCCGCGTAGACCGGCCCGAGCGAGTTCTCGAAGACGAGTCGCGGCTGGATGTGCAGGCCGATGGCGGGTGTGCCGTCCGGTCGAAGCACCCGACCTTCGATCGTCTGGCCGCGCGGGAGCACGACCTCGTGCGGGCCGCCGGCGATACCGCCGAGGTAGATCGGGATCCAGGGAGTGCTGGAGCCACGCTCGAGCCACAGCCCCGAGGCCTCGAGGTCATACTCGCCTTCCACCAGGCCCGTGAGCTCGAAGCGTCCATCGGCGTCGGTGCGCGTGCTCGCCAGCCCGGCGTCGTACAGGCCTTCGCGGTTCACGCACACGCTTGCGCCCGCGACCGGCGTGCCCTGCTCGTCGACTACGCGTCCGAAGTCCATCGTATGTCTCCGGCCCCTACTATCCGCGGGGGGCCGGAAACGTCACGAGGAGGCGTTCACAGGCGCTTCGGCAGGATCTTCTTCGAGGCGAAGGCGAAGGTGCGGCGGTCCATCAGCACCGGGCGCGACTTGCCGGCGAGGAGCCACTCGTCGTAGGCGATCTGGCCCTTGCCGTCGGTCGAGTTCTCGTCGCGCAGGAACTCGATGTACTCGCGCGAAGTCGTCTGGTGGTAGACCGAGACGACCGCGTAGGCGGCGCCGACCGGGATCGCGAAGGAGGTGTCGTCCCAGTACTGGCCGTCGGCGTAGCTCGCACCGACGACCTGCGCCTGGCCGGCCTCGAAGGCGGCGTTCGTGAAGCCGCGCGGCGGGATGCGGTTGTCCTTCGCGATCGTGTTGTTGAGCGCGAAGTGGAACGAGGGGCCGGCCGGGAGGCCGGTCGTCACGGCCATGGCGGCGTCGAGGCCGTGCAGGACCTCGTAGACCTTCGTGTCGCCGGTCGTGAGCGTCGCGGTTGTGGCATCGTAGTGGCCACGCTCGGCCAGCAGCGCGTCGTCCGCGTCGTAGAACTTCACGTTCAGCCACATGCGCCGGCCCTCGCCGTAGCCGGTCGGCAGCTTGTGCCCGGTCTGGTTCGTGATGCGCGCGACGAGGTTGGGCCCCACCTTCGTCAGGGCGAGGTCGCTGGCGGCGCGCAGGAACTCCTTGTTGCGCGCGATCACCTCCTCGAACACGGTGTCGGCCTGGCCGTTCACGTGCGTGGCCGGGTAGAGCAGGAGCGAGGTGTCGAGCGAGTAGATCGCGCGCGGCACCCACGAGTTCGCGCCCAGGAAGGCGTGCTGCGGCAGGTCGCTGCGCACCTCGGGCCCGAGGAAGTCCTGGCACGCGCCGCCGGTCGTGTCGGGCAGGTGGCAGTCCTGGCAGCTCGATACGGCGCTCTTGTTGCCGCCGAAGCGCCCGCCCATCTCGATCGGCGCGGCGGCGAAGCTCGACAGGGCCCACTCGGTGTACGTGCGCTCGAGCGGGAACTCGTCCGTGCGCTCGTGGGTCGGGTGCGCGGCCCCGAGGGCGTTCAGCGCGTAGGTGTCGCTCGCCGCCGGCACCGCGCCGCCGACGCGCGTGAAGGCCGGGTTCGAGACCTCGTGGCAGGTCGCGCACATGTCCGACTCCTGGTGGTGCGGCGATTCGAGCCACTGGTGGTAGCCGAAGCCCGGGCCGAGGTCGAAGGGCCCGCGGCGGCGATCCTCGGGGTCGATCACGTACTGGCCGTTGTGGGCCGAGGTCGGGGCCTCGGCCAGGGCCGCGAGGATGGCCGTGTCCTCGGTCGGGTTGAGCGGATCGGCGACCGGATCGGCCTGGCGGTGGCAGGTGTGGCAGGCGACGCCGTCGAAGTCCTGCGCAATCAAGGCCGAGCCGTCGGCGGGCGTCGTGCGGCCGGCCAGGAAGCCGCCCGGCGTGTGGCAGCGCATGCAGAACTCGCCCGCGCTGCCGAGGTCCTGGTTGGCGATCGTCATCGCGGCCTGGAAGACCGGGTCGCGCATCGAGTTCGCCATCATCCCGCCCGACCACCACTCGTAGGGCTCGTGCGCGGGCTCGTAGTTCCCGTGGCAGAAGGTGCACGAGAAGACGGAGAGGATGCCGGAGCTCAGGCCGCCCGGCTGCGTGCCCGGCTGGTGGAAGTCGGCCGAGGTCGTGCCGAGCTGGGCGGAGGCGAGCGGCGCGAGGAAGAGGAGCGAGGCGAGGGCGAGGCGCATGACGGGGTCGGTCCGGGGGGGTGGCCGTGGAGAGAAGCTCGATCCTACTCCGGGCGTGGGCGAGCGGGGGTGGGACGGACGACCTTCCTTGCGGGTTCCGCTTACCCATCTCTCGCGCACTCCCGCCCGAGGGCCTTTGACGCTTGCGCGAGCCGCGCGAAGAATCTTCCGCATGCCCCTCGCCTGCCTCGCCCTCGCGTTCCTTCCCGGCGGCGACTGGCCGCAGTTCCGCGGCCCCGGCACGAACGGCGTCGTGCCCGCCGCGCCGCTGCCGCGCAGCTGGAGCGAGAGCGAGAACGTGGCCTGGAAGATCGCGGTTCCCGGCCACGGCTGGTCGCAGCCGGTGGTCGTCGGCGACACGCTCTACCTCACGACCGCGCTCGGCGAGGGCAGCCCGCGCCCGCTGACCTACCAGGCCGGCGTCGACGCACCCGACACCTCGAAGGACCCGGTCGGAGCGCAGGAGATCGACTGGCGCGTGATCGCCTACGAGCTCGCGAGCGGCAAGCCGCGCTGGCAGGCGAGCGTCGTGCGCGGCCCGGCGAAGTTCCCGATCCACCCCTCGAACACGCACGCGCCCGAGACGCCGGCCGCGGATGCGCGCGGGGTCTACGCCTACTTCGGTTCGACCGGCACGGTCGTGGCTCTTGATACGGCAGGTCAGGAGCGCTGGCGGGTCGAGCTCGGCGCCTACCCCACTCGCGACGCGTTCGGGACCGGCAGCTCGCCGGTGCTGCACCAGGGCCTGCTCTTCGTGCAGGTCTTCAGCGAGGAGCGCGCGTTCCTCGTGGCGCTCGACACGGCCGACGGCAAGGAGCGCTGGCGCGTCGAGCGCGGCCTCGGCACGGCCTGGAACACGCCCGTGCTGTGGAACACCGGGACGCGCGTCGAGCTCGTGGCCTCGGGCAAGAAGCACCTCGCCGGCTACGACCCCGCGAGCGGCAAGGAGCTGTGGTCGCTCGTCGGTATCGATACGCCCGACAGCTCGTCGCCGGCCTGGGACGCGGAGCGGCTCTACTTCGGCTTCCGCGGCCCGGGCGTGAACGGACCGCTGTACGCGCTGAAGGCCGGGGCGAGCGGCGCGCTGGCGCCGCCCGCCGGCAAGCGCGCGCTCGTCGGCGAGGCCTGGCAGACGGCGCTCTCGGCGCCGGGCATGCCCTCGCCGGTCTCGGTCAACGGTCAGGTGTACGTGCTCGCGAGCGGCTTCCTGTCGTGCTTCGACGCGAAGACCGGCATCCCGCGCTACAAGGAGCGCCTGGATGGCAGCGGCGTCGTGGTGGCCTCGCCGATCGCGGTGGGGGACGAGCTCGTGATCGTCGGCGAGTCGGGCAAGGGCTTCCTCGTGGCCGCGACGCCGCACTTCGAGCTGCGCGGCGGCGGAGAGCTCGACGAGGTCCTGTGGGCCACGCCGACCGTCGCGGGCGGCGCGCTGTTCCTGCGCGGCATCGAGCACCTCTACTGCCTGCGGGCGAAGGCGGGCGGGTGATGGGCAACCCGGGTTCCAGGGCCTGCGCCGCCAGGATCGGGCGCGAACTGCCGATTCAAGGACGAGCATGACGTCCTCTGCCGATCCCTCCCTGGCCGTCAGCGTCACGCACCGCTACGCCGTGCCGCCCGAGCGCGTCTACGACGCCTGGCTCGACACGAACGACGTGTGCCGCTGGCTGTGGATCTCCAAATCGATGGGCGTGCCCGGCGAGTTCGTGCGGGCCGAGATCGAGCCGCGCCTCGGCGGCCGCTTCACCTTCGTCGACCGTCGCGCGGAGGGCGAGGTGGTCTTCACGGGGACGTACCTCGCGCTCGAGCGCGGCAAGCAGCTCGCCTTCACCTGGTCGGCGCCGCGCTACTCGCCCGACGAGCACCAGGTGACGCTCACCTTCACGCCGCTGCTCGGCGGCTGCGAGGTGACGCTCACGCACCGCATGCACGCCGACTGGGCCGACCACGCGCGCTCGACCGAGCGCGCCTGGCGCACGCTGCTTTCCGCGGTCGGGAAGCTCCTCGGTCCGCATCCGGTCTGAGTCCGAGTGAGTCCGGGCGGCCTGTCGCGTCGCGGCGCGCGGCCGACTACGCTCTCCGCATGGCCACCCTGCAGCGGAACCTCGTGCTCGCCCTCGTCCTGTCCAGTGGCCTCGCCTGCGCCTCGCGCGGAGCAGCGAACGGTGAGGATGCGGGCTGGCGCACCCTCTCGCTGGCGGACTTCGTCAACGTCAACGGCGAGCCGACGACCTGGACCGAGCGCGAGGGCGTGATCGTGGGCAGCGGTGTGCCGCTCGGCGGGGCGCGCTCGCGCGAGGTGTACACGGACTTTGAGCTCGAGTTCGAGTGGCGCCACCTCACGCACGCCGGCAACTCGGGGCTCTTCCTGTGGTGCCCGGAGTCGGCCTTCACCGACCTTCCGCCGGGCTCGCTGCCGCGCAGCGGGATCGAGGTGCAGGTGCTCGACCTCGGCTACGAGAGCGACTGGGAAGCGGCCCATGGCGCGCCCTCGGACTGGTTCACGAGCCACGGCGACGTGTTCCCGGTCGGCGACGCGCGCATGACCGCCCGCACGCCGACGATCGACTACACGGACCCGGCCGGCCGGCGCTACACGGTCGGCAATCCGCAGAGCTCGCGCAGCTTCCCGACGCAGCGACTCGTGCGTCCGGCGGGCGAGTGGAACCACTACCGCGTGCGCGCGGTCGGCGGTGCGGTCACGCTGTGGGTCAACGGCCAGGAGGTCAACGGCGGCACGGGTTGCACGCCCGCCAGCGGCTACCTCGCGCTCGAGGCCGAGGGTGCGCCGGTCGAGTTCCGGGGCCTGCGCCTGCGCGCGCTGCGCTGAGCGACTTGATTCGGCAGGTGCGAGCCCGCTCAGCGGGTCGGCCGCCGCGGCGCGTTTGACGCGGGGCGGGCGCGCGCTCGACAATGGCGCGATGCTGACGCTCACGCACGCTGCGTTCCTCACTCTCCTCGCCTCGAACGGCTCCGACTGGCCCCAGTTCCGCGGGCCCGACACGAACGGCGTCGTCGGACCGGCCAAGCTGCCCGAGACCTGGTCCGCGAGCGCGAACCTCGCCTGGAAGGCCAAGGTCGGCACCGGCTGGGCCCAGCCGATCGTCGTGGGCGGCACGGTGTACGTGGCCGAGG
>Ga0172373_10001701_pt1 | contig 35264 bp, 43 predicted proteins | sample Lak10m_2_FD_114546 | JGI IMG/M metagenome (GOLD analysis project Ga0172373, IMG submission 114546) | Freshwater microbial communities from Kabuno Bay, South-Kivu, Congo - kab_092012_10m | ecosystem: Environmental > Aquatic > Freshwater > Lake | place: Democratic Republic of the Congo...
AACTAGAATTTCTAAGATCACCAGATTAAAAACTAAATCTGATCTATATGATATTCAAGTTGATGAAGTGCAGGAATATTTTGCAAATGGTATTGTATCCCACAATTCTACTATTTTAGATGCCATTTGTTTTGGACTTTTCGGTAAAGCATTTAGAAATATAAATAAGCCACAATTAGTAAATTCTATTAATCAAAAAAATTGTATTGTTGAATTAGAATTTCGTATTGGTAAAAAAGAATATAGAATAATTAGAGGACAAAGACCGGGTGTATTTGAAATATACCAAGACAATAATCTATTGAATCAGGATTCTGCAGTCAAAGATTACCAGAAATATTTTGAAGATAAGATATTAAAGTTAAACTATAAATCATTTACTCAAATTGTTATTCTTGGATCAGCATCTTTCACACCCTTTATGCAATTAGCACAAGGAACAAGACGAGAAGTAATTGAAGATATATTAGATATTCAAATATTTTCTGTCATGAATAATATTCTCAAAGTACGTTTAATTGAACTAAAAGAACAATTGCAACAAATCAATAATATTATAGAATTAGGTAAGCAGAAAGTAAAATTGCAGACTGACTATATTAAACAACTTGAAGAAGAAAAATTGAGAAGAGAAGCTGATGCACAACTCGCAATATCAGAATCACAAGCAACTATTAATACTCTACAACAAGAAGCAACGCAGCTGGCTGAAAATCTCCAGACTCTCAAAGAATCAACCCAGGATGAGTCAACTGTCTCGCAAAGAAGAACTGAGCTGGTTACTTTACTTAAATCACTCAACCAGCGTATCAACTCTGCCAGGGATCAGATTACCTTCTACGAGGAACATGATAATTGTCCAACATGCGCTCAGCTACTTACTGGAGAGCTTAAGACTACAGCGATTAAGAAACACTCGCACAAAATCGAAGAAATCAATGCAGCACTTGACTCGCTTAACAACAAAATCGCAGAAGTTGAAGCAAGAATTGATGCGATATCTGCTATCAAGAACTCAATTGCCGATATACAGGATTCAATCGTTGACACAAACAGCAAAATCATCAGCGAACAAACCTTTATCCGCAAGATACAAGCAGAAGCAGAAAGATCAGTTGATTCAGAAAACAGTCTGGTTAGTGCTAAATCAACCCTCAAGGACCTTGCCAAAGAAGTTGTATGTGCGGCAGAAAGTAAAAGTAAGCTCAAAGAGGACTCGTATTATTTTGAGGCCTGTGCTACGCTACTCAAGGATACTGGAATCAAAACTAGAATTATAAAGCAGTACCTACCTGTTATCAACAAACTGGTAAATAAGTATTTAACTGCGATGGATTTTTTTGTCTCTTTTGAATTGGATGAGGCATTCAATGAAATAATCAAGTCTAGACATAGAGATGATTTTAGTTATGCGTCATTTAGTGAAGGGGAGAAACAACGAATAGATTTGGCATTATTATTTACATGGCGGACAATCGCTAAGATGAAAAATAGCGCTTCAACTAATTTACTTTTATTAGATGAAGTATTTGATAGTAGTTTGGATTCTAATGGTACTGACTTTGTTATGAATCTACTAAACACCCTCGGTGAAGAAACTAATGTATTTGTTATTAGTCATAAGGGGGATCAGTTAATAGATAAATTTAAGAATCAAATTAGATTTGAGAAACATCAAAATTTTAGTAGGATATCATAATGTTAATTCGTAAAGATCAAATTAATCTTGTATCTGTTTCTAATCCTATACTTCATAGCAAACCTGATCTATATGATTTTAAAGATAACGATGGAGAATTTTTTGCTAATATTCTTTTTTCTAAGATGAAAGAATTGGGCGGAGTAGGTTTGTCTGCTAATCAAGTAGGAGTTAATGCTAGAGTTTTTGTAATGGGTCTAGATGATGTTACTCGTATTAATGTGTTTAATCCTGAGATATTAGAATATTTAGGGGATGAGGTAGTATTAAATGAAGGTTGTTTGTCTTATCCTGGATTATTCATGCACATCAAAAGACCGCAGGGAGTTAAAGTAAAGTATCAAGACCAAAATGGTGAACATTGTGAGACAGTTCTTTCGGGACTTACTGCTAGAATATTCCTTCATGAATATGATCATATGATGGGAATAGATTTTACGTCAAGAGTGTCTAAATTAAAATTAGAGTTAGCCAAAAAGAAGTATTTGAACAAACGCAAAAAAGTAATCAGAAAACACGCAATTAATACCCTGGTCAAAGCATTGCAGGAAACTAAAGATTTGGATCAGTAAGTCATTGATTTTAAAAGGCGAAAAAACCAGTATTTTTGCTTGACTCTCTTTACTTTTCTATATATAATAAGGATATAGTGAGGAGAGTGTATGTCTTTATCTAATTTGACCAATTCAAAATCCGTATTAGCCAAACTTTTGGCTCAGGAAAACATCACCGTAGAACACAGCAAAATTCCAACAGCTGCGTTTGACCCCAAAAACAGAACATTATATCTTCCAGTATGGAAGAACATGAGTTCTGAACTCTATGATCTTTTAGTAGGTCATGAGGTTGGCCATGCTTGGGAAACTCCCCCGGAGGGATGGCACACTGCTATTGAAGAAAAGGGCAAAGGGTTCAAGTCTTTTCTCAATGTAGTAGAAGATGCTCGCATAGAAAAGAAAATTAAACTGAGATATCCAGGATTACGTGGTCCTATGTACAAAGGATATCAACAATTATTTGAACAAGACTTTTTTGGCACTAATACTAAACCTATTGCTGCCTATAATTTGATTGATCGTCTAAATTTACACTTTAAAATTGGTTCATTATTAAATGTTCCTTTTCAGGAAAAAGAAAAACATTTTGTGAATCGAATGGAGCATCTATCCTCATGGGAAGATGTATATGAATTAGCATCAGAATTGTATCAATACCAAAAAGAAAACCCCACCACATCTTTAGATGAATTTGAAGATGCGTTTGATAAAGATGCTGACGAGGGTGATTGGCATAGTGATTATGAAAACTATGATGACAATGATGAATTTTCTGATGATTTAAATGAAAGATTGACTAAATCCTCGCGTGGAGGCAACAATGATCCTTTTTCCGAGACTGATGAAAAATTCAGAGAAAAAGAAAAGACATTATTGGATGAATCATCCTATCCATTTGTCTATGCTAATTTACCGAGAATAGATATTACAAAATTTGTGGTAGACTATAAAACATTATATAGTATTGTAAAGTTTACTAGAATAGATGGATATGAGGATTATATTAAAGAATGCCTAAGTTCCAAAAGTTTAGAAAAGGCATACTTAGAAGAAGCTGATGTATTCAATCGTAATACTATTCTTAATGATTACAAAGAAAAGAACATGAAATTCATCATGTACTTGGTAAAAGAATTTGAACTAAAACGAAATGCTGCTCAATATGCTAGGGCAAGTGTATCTAAAACAGGTGAACTAGATGTTGAAAAGGTATGGGCATATAAATTAAAGGATGATCTTTTCAAACGTGTTACGAAAATTCCACATGGCAAGAATCATGCGATGGTAATGTTTGTAGATTGGTCAGGTTCAATGGTTGAAAATTTAGATAATACCATTGAGCAAACTTTAGTTCTTACTGATTTTTGTAGGAAAGTCGGTATTCCATTTGAGGTACTAGCATTTTCGGACACTCAAACAGGATTCGAAGCATTCTTTGGATTTAGATATAATGAAAAACAAAGATATGACCTTAATCCTGGTGATCTTTACTATTACAATTCTTGTTTTAAATTATTAAACTTAATTTCATCTAGAATGAGTAAAAATGAATACCGAAATGCCCAAATTAGATTGTTGCAAATAGGTAAGGCATATGAACGTGTTAGTGGTGAATGTGATTATAACAAAAGACTTGCTATGAACTTTAGGAGTCATGTTATTCCTGGGGCATTGAGTTTAGGTGGTACTCCGTTGGATGAAGCAATCGTCGTTGCGAATCAGTACATTGATACTTATAAAAAAATAAACAAGATTGATGTTATGAATACGATCTTTTTAACTGATGGTGAAGGTTCTGATTCTAATTTTATCACTGCAGAGAATGGATCTCCTATACATGTCAGACATAAAACTAAAAATAATAGACATAATTTTGTTTTAACTGATAAAGAATCTGGAATTTCGGTATCAGCTAAACCTGGAGAAAAAATTACTAGTGCTTTGTTGAGAATGTTAAAAGCAAAAACTGATACAAATCTTGTAGGATATTTTATTTCAAATAGAAATATTAAAACTACGGTTATCAATCTTTGTAATGAATATGGTACCTTTGTACCACACGACACTATTCAAGAAAACATTCGTAAAAATAAATTTTTTGATCTTGGCGGAATTGGGTATGATAGTTATTTTGTTATTCAGGGTAAAGATTTAGAAATTGTCGGAGATCAATTAGAAGTAGATGCCAATGCTGCGAAACGAGAAGTGATGAAAGCATTCATTAAGAATCAAAAACGTAAATTGATTAACCGTGTACTTTTGAACAAATTTATAGAAAGAATTGCTTGACATTGTATACTTTTGAACATATAATAATGTTATTACCTGAGGAGTAATTTTATAATGAAATTGACTGAATTAGATAAACGAAAAATACTTAGTAAATTTGCTGAACAATTTGGCAGCACTGTTTCTCGTAAAACACTAATAAATTATTGCAAAAATAATGACATTACTGTTCCAAATTGGTTGATAAATGGCATTCAATATAGATTAGAGCGAGGATTAATTAATCTATTCTCTCCATCTGATACCGTAGGACAAACTGATATGACACCAAATTTAGATATGATTCCTGCAATGCAAGCACAAGTTGTACCGATTAAACAGAAAAAAATGGTGCAAGAAATTGATAACTTGGTTCCACTGCGAGATGATACATACGTCCCATTTGGATTCTATCGTGATCTAGAGCAAATTGTAAAATCCAAAGCATTTTATCCATTGTTCATTACTGGTTTAACCGGTAATGGTAAGACTACTATGGTAGAACAAGTATGTGCTAAGTTAAAGCGCGAATGTATTCGTGTCAATATTAGTATTGAAACTGATGAAGATGACCTTGTAGGTGGTAACACTTTAGTTGATGGTAATGTAATGTTTCGTGAAGGTCCAGTAATTACTGCAATGCGTCGCGGAGCAGTGTTACTTATTGATGAGATTGACCGTGGTAGTAATAAATTGATGTGTATGCAAGGTATTCTTGAAGGCAAACCTTTCTTTATTAAGAAAACAGGCGAGGTAATTTATCCGACCGCGGGATTTAACATTATTGCAACTGCTAATACTAAAGGTCGAGGTACAGATGATGGCAAATATATTGCAGCTCAGATTTTAGACGAGGCATTTCTTGAGCGTTTTCCGATTACTGTAGAACAAGAATATCCGTCGACTACTATTGAACGCAAGATTATTATCAATAATATGAAAATGCTAGAGTGCACTGACGAAGATTTCGCGGATAAATTAGTAGCTTGGGCTGAGATTATTCGTAAGACATATACCGAAGGTGCAATTGACGAATTGATTTCTACTCGACGCCTAGTTCATATTGTAAAGGCTTTCTCAGTGTTTAACGATCGCCAAAAAGCTATTGAACTTTGCATTAATCGTTTTGATGCAGATACGAAAACGGCATTTACAGATTTGTATAGTAAGATTGACTACAAAGATGAACCAACTGATAATACAAATGTATCAGTTCCAGAACCTCGTGTAGATGAAGAGATTCCATTCTAATGTTTGATCCTAACAATTTAAATATAAAAACCAACGCCCAGTTATCTCAAGATCTCTGGGTGTTATATGAATCTAAATTTAAACGTAATGGGTATTTTGTTGATTTCGGTGCCACTGATGGAAAAGAAATTAATAATACATATTTACTAGAAAATGAATATAATTGGACAGGCATAGTTTGTGAACCTAATCCCGAATATCATTCTAAAATTATTAGTAATAGAAAATGTCATGTTGATTTAAATTGTGTATATTCCGTTTCTAATAGAAAGATAAAATTCCTTTGTGTTAATGACGCAGTGGATTTATCCACTATCGGAGAATATGCAGGATTAGATGAACATGCAAGTGCAAGACAAAATAACAAAGTTATAGATGTCAACACCATTAGTCTTAATGATCTATTAGAAAAATACAATGCACCTAGTAACATAGATTACCTCAGTATTGATACTGAAGGAAGTGAATATGATATTCTTAAGGAATTTAATTTTGAAAAATATACTATAGATATGATTACTGTTGAACACAATTATACTTTCAATCGTGAAAAGATTTTTAAATTACTAACAAGTAAAGGATTCACTCGAGTATATCAAAACTATAGTAAATGGGATGATTGGTATAAAAAAGGATAAAAAATGATAATAGACATAGGTTCGGGGCCATGGCCTAAACAAGATGCAGATATATTAATGGATTTACATAATTGGCCAGGAGTCAATTGTTTACATGATTTATTGGAAACCCCATATCCATTTAACGATTCAACTTTTGATAAAGCATATATGGGAGATGTATTAGAACATATATTTATTTTTGATGTTGATCGTGTTTTGCGTGAAGTCAATAGAATTTTAAAAATTGATGCAATACTTGAAGTAACAGTTCCCGATGTTAAATGGATCGCAGAAAGAATTTATTTAAATGATTGGAAAGATAAAGCAAATGTTGGATGGTTAAATCCAACAAATGATTCTTGGAAAAATGCAATGAGATGTTTGTTTGGAGGATTTCACGATGCTAATGAATATATGCTTAGGGGCATGGGACATGTAAATGGATTTGATTATGATTCATTATCCAATCTTTTAACTAAGAATGGATTTAAAAATATAAAAAGAGTTCCTGATTTTAGAAATCCTGAACCAGCAAGAGGTGCTATTCTTAAAATTATATGTACAAAATAAAAAATATGAAAGATTTACTTATTGGGTGTGTAACAAATTATAAATGGGAAGATATTCAGAATTGGGTTTTATCTTTAGATGAATCCGGATTTTCTGGGGATAAACTTATGCTCGTTTATAATGTTGGATTTGACCTTGTGGAAAAATTACAAGAGTATAATTTTGATATTATAGGATTTAAACGAGATAATGTAAATAAAAAATTTATTTACGATAAACCATTTAATATTGTAGTATCTAGATTTTTTGATATTTGGAAAATATTAAACAAAAGAACACATTATAGGTATGTAATTACAACTGATGTTAAAGATGTTGTTTTTCAAAGTAATCCTTCTGAATGGATAGAAAATAATATTCAAAATAAAAAAATTCTAGCTTCTTCTGAAGCATTAAAATATATGCACGAGGATTGGGGAAATAATAATATGAAACTTTCTTTTGGGGAAGTTATACACCAACGTATGTTAGAAAAAGAAATTTATAATGCTGGAGTAATTGCAGGCGAAAGTGATTATATTAGGGATTTATTTTTAAATATTGCTTTACTTTGTAAATCAGCACCATTACACGTTTATGGTGGCGGGGGCCCTGATCAATCAGCATATAATATTCTTTTGACATTAGAATCATATATAAATATAGTTAAATATGTTAATCATGATGATGGATGGGCATGCCAAGCTGGAACTACAGCAGATCCTCAGAAAATTAATTATTTTAGGCATAATTTGTTGTCAAGTGAACCTAAATTTAAAAATGGGAAAGTATTGACCAATAAAGATATACCATACTGTATAGTTCACCAATACAATAGAGTTCCTTTATGGAACAAATTTTTTAATGAAAAATATGGAAAATTACAATAAACAAACACATCTTATTTCTTTTTTAAGAGATTCTAATGGCATATGGAATCCACCATATGTGTCTGCGCCTGGATTAATAGAAGTATTTAAAAATCATTTTAATGGCACTCCGATTAAAGGCATTGAAATAGGGGTAGCAAATGCCTGGAATATGGTATATTTTTTAGATAATATTCCTAATTTACATATTACAGGTATAGATCCATTTCTTCCTTACATGGACTGGGTAGGTATGATAGATGAAAAAACTATTACTGCTCAATATGAAGTAGCAATGGATAACTTATCAAAATATATTTCAGATAATCGTGCATTATTTTACAGAGAAAAATGTGAAGATATAAAAAACAATTTTTTAGATTTAGATTATGATTACATTTTTATTGATGGCGATCATTCGTATGAAGCAGTAGCTAGAGATTTAAAAAATTATTATAGTAAAGTTAAACCTGGAGGAATAATTTCTGGACACGATTATCATCTTTTAGATGTTCAAAGAGCTGTGTCGGAATTTAGGCAAACTTTTTCTGGTAAAAATATTCCTCCATTAAATTTCACAACTAACAGTGTTTGGTTTTGGAAAAAATGAAGGCTTTAAGAATAAAATTTGTAGATTTTTGCGGGGAAGAATTTTTTACATGGTTGTTATCTAGAAGATTTGATATAATTAAAGATGACAATCCCGAATTTATTTTCTTCGGGGATGAAAATTTTGGCACCGAGAATTTAAAATATTCAAGAAGTTTATTTACAAAAATTTTCTTTACTGGAGAAAATAGGCGGCCTGAAAATTATGACTGCGATTATGCAGTAACGTTTGATCATAATTTTAACGAATGGCATTATAGATTGCCTGGTTATGCTATAGCACCATTTGGTTATAGAAATGATTATCCTATAAACACACTATTTAATATACATAATACTAAATTTGAAAAAACTGATTTTTGTGCTTTTATTCACAGAAATGGTGGGTGTAGAGAAAGAAATTATTTTTTTAATTTGCTCAACTCATACAAAAAAGTAAATGCTGCAGGATATCTTTTCAACAATACTGGTTTTATTGTTGAAAATACCATAAAGGCAAAAATTGAATATTGTAAAAAACATAAATTTGTAATGGCATTTGAAAATGGTTCCCATCCTGGATATGTTACTGAAAAAATCTTAGATGGATTTTATTCTAATTCTATTCCAATATACTGGGGAAGTAAAACTGTGGGAATAGATTTCAATACAGACGCTTTTATAAATGGACATGATTTCAATTCTTTTGAAGAATTATTAGAATACATAGTAAAAATAGACAAAGATGATGCTTTATATAATAATATTGTTAGTCAACCAAAATTAAAATATAATTTGCCTACTTCAGTATTAATCTACAATAATTTTTTACATTGGTTTGATTCCGTAGTATATGAAAAAAGGTCTAAAAGAAAATGATGCATAGTAAAATTATAATTTGGGGAGCTAAATTAGATACATTACATACACATGCGTTTATACATGAAGCATTGGTTAAAGCAGCTACTTATTTAAATCTACCCGTATATTGGTTAGATAATAGAGATAATGTGGATGAATCATTTTTCAATGATTCATTGTTTATAACAGAACAATTTATTGCTTGCCAAAATCCTGTAAGTAATAAAATTCCATTAAATAAATCTTCAACCTATATAGTAAATTATTTAGGCAACAAAGGACCTATTGATGGAAATCCAGGCCCACAAATGTATTTAGGTAAAGTAAAAAAATTAATAGATTTTAGATTTGCTTGCAACTGGGGCGTGGATGGTGTAGAAGATAAAAATTATGCTTACGTTTTTGATAAAACGTTGTGTGAACCTATAAATTTAGGAACATCTTTTTATCAAAAAGATTTAGATTATGATATTTTTTATTCTATTTGGGCCACCGATTTACTTCCAACTGAAATTGATTTTGAAGATAGGTTCACCAATTTTAAGGAACCTCGTTATGCTTCTTTTGGGGGATCTATTTCTAAAGGATGGCAAAGTGTTTATGATGGCAATTACGATACCGTAATCAAATTTGCTGAAGAATGTAACAAAAATGGAATAAAATTTTTACATAATAACCCCCATAAAAATCCTTTACCATCTAATGTATTAAAGAAATTTTGTTTAGAATCTTTCTTACCATTCGAATGCAGACCGTTGAATCATTTAAAAAATGGTTATTTGTCATGCAGGGCAATAAAGAATATAAGTTATGGTTGTTTGGGTATGTCTAATTCGAAAATTGCTTATGACTTTTTTGATCAGGAAATTGCTTATAGTGAGGATATTGTAGAACTTTTCTATATTGCGAAGGAAATGCAATATCATTCTAATACAAAAAATTTAATTTTAAATCAAATGCAAAAAATAAAAATGCAACATACGTATGTTAATCGATTACAAGATATGATAACAGCATCGGAGATGTGATGACAACTGCATTAATTACAGGTATTACTGGTATGGTTGGGTCACATATGGCAGATTTTTTACTAGATAATACTGATTGGGATATTGTCGGGTTGATACGATGGAGAAGTCCTTTAGATAATCTAGAACATTTAGTTCATGATATAAATCGTAAAAAAAGAATAAAATTATGTTATGGCGATCTTAATGATTCGTCATCTTTAGATACATTAATTAAAACTACAAAACCAAATTTTGTTTTTCATTTAGCAGCACAAAGTTTTCCTAAGACAAGTTTTGACGCTCCAATAGATACTTTAAATACAAATATTCAAGGCACCCTTAGATTACTAGAATCATGTAAAAATTTTGCACCAGATGCACTTATCCATATTTGTTCCTCCTCTGAAGTATTTGGTAGAGTATCTAAAGACAAATTACCAATAGATGAAGAATGTAATTTTCATCCAGCTTCACCGTATGCTATTTCTAAAATCGGAACAGATTTAATTGGTAGATTTTATGCAGAAGCATATGATTTACATATACAAACAACTAGAATGTTTACTCATACTGGTCCTCGAAGAGGAGACGTTTTCGCAGAATCTACATTTGCTAAACAAATCGCCTTAATAGAGCAAGGATATATAGAACCTATCGTAAAGGTAGGTAATTTAAAATCGCTTCGTACTATTGCAGACGTACGAGATGCTGTAAGAGCATATTATATGCTGTTGACTGTTAATCCCATAAAAGGCGAATATTATAATATAGGAGGAACTTTCACTTGCGAAATCAAAGATGTATTAGAAACATTAACTAATTTGTCTACTGTTAAATTTACAATAGAAATTGACCAAGACAGATTAAGACCTATAGATGCTGATCTCCAAATTCCTAATACTAATAAATTCAAGAAAAGAACAGGTTGGGAACCAATGATACCTTTTAATAAAACTATGGAGGATTTATTGAATTATTGGAGAGAAAAGGTTATAAAAATGAAAGGTAAAATATTGGTTAGATAATATGGGATCAGAACTTAATCAAGATATGTATGTAATAATATTTTTAATTCTTCTATAATTTATGATAATAATTAGAACTCCCTACAGAATTTCTTTTTTCGGGGGAGGAACGGATTATCCCATTTGGTATAATTCTAATCGTGGAGCTGTTTTATCTACTACTGTTAATAAGTATTCTTTTTTAGTTTTAAGAAAACTTCCAGATATTTTTGATTACAAATATCGTATACGATATTTTGACAGACAAGAAACAATAAACATAGATGATATTAATGTTCCTGTTGTTCGTGAAATTATAAAATATTGTAATTTCACACAAGGCTTAGAAATAACTCACCATGGCGATCTACCTAATAGATCAGGTATTGGTTCTAGTTCTAGTTTCACTGTGTCTTTAATACATGGTATTGCATGTTTACAAAATAAGATTTTAACTAAACGGGATCTTGCTCAATCTGCTATACATATAGAACAAAATATACTCCAGGAAGCGGTTGGTTCACAGGATCAAGTAGCCGCAGCATTTGGAGGATTTAATAGAATAGATTTCGGAGGACATGCTAATTTCACTTGTACTCCATTACCTATAGCAAAACATAGTTTAGATAATTTAGAATCATGGGTACAATTATTTTTTACTGATCAATTAAGAAATTCTTATGATATAGCAGATAAAAAAATTACTAATATTAAAAATAACAATATAGATTTATCATGGATGTTGAATCTTTTAGAAGAAGCACAATCCCATTTATTAAAAAATAATATAGAAGAATTTGCGAAATTACTTAATATCCAATGGAAATTAAAAAAAGAAATAGAAAAATCTATCTCAAATAATTCTATTGATACCATTTATAATCTTGGAATAAAAGCTGGCGCTATAGGTGGAAAATTACTAGGAGCAGGCGGAGGAGGATTTATGTTGTTTTTAACTCCTCCGGAAAAACAACCCGTGGTAGCTAAAGCTCTAGGTCTTAAAGAAGTATCTATAGATTTTGAATATTTAGGAAGCCAAATGATTTATTATGATTATCAAGATTTGGAGTATGTATGACAATATTTGTTGCAGGACATAGAGGATTAGTAGGATCAGCAATAGTTAGAAATTTAATTCAAATGGGGCTAAATAGAAATGATTTAATTTTAAAAACACATTCTGAATTAGATTTAACTAATCAAACTGCAGTAGACAATTTCTTTAATGAACATAAAATAGATCAAATTTATTTAGCTGCAGCTAAAGTAGGTGGGATACATGCTAATAATCTATATCCTGCAGATTTTTTATATCATAATTTAATGATAGAAACTAACGTACTTAGTAATGCTAATAAACATAACATAAACAAGGTGTTATTTTTAGGTTCTACATGTATATATCCAAAATTTGCAACTAATCCTATTACTGAGGATCAGTTACTAACTGGTAAATTAGAACATACAAATGAATCATATGCAATCGCAAAAATAGCAGGATTGAAACTATGCGAAGCATTTAATCGACAATATAACAGACAATATAGATCAGTCATGCCAAGTAATTTGTATGGCATATATGATAGTTTTCATCCTGAAAATAGTCATGTTATCCCAGGAATGATGCAAAGATTTCACGCAGCTAAAGTTAAAAAAGAAAATGCAGTTACAGTGTGGGGAGATGGTACTCCGAGACGAGAATTTACTTATTGTGATGATTTGGCGTTAGCTTGTATTATTGTACAGAATGTTTCTGACAAAAATTTTAGGAATATTACTACTCCGTACGATAGTGCCATTAATATAGGACCAGGATATGATATCACTATTTCAGAATTAGTAGAAAATATGAAAACAGTAACTGGGTTTACTGGTGATATTATTTATGATAAATCTAAACCAAATGGCACTTTAAACAAGTTGACTGACAACTCAAAAATTATTTCGTTAGGTTGGAAACCTCAAGTATCAATTTTATCGGGATTACAAAAAACATATTCTTGGTATTGCGAAAATTTAGTTAAATAAAAAAGAAATTAATGAATAAAAAGGCACTTATATTTGTTCCCACTGGAACAACATTCAATTATGATAATCGCTATGATATGTCTGCTCATTGGAGAAGTACTAGGCCGGAAAGAACTTATGAAATTCTTTCTGCAATGTATGATGATAGTGTGCCTGATCCATCCACTTATGATTATTTAGCAAAAGTAAAAGATCATAAGTGGCAGATGGTTAGAAAAATTTTCAAAAATATTGATATCGACAGATATGATTATATTGGATGTATTGACGATGACGAAGTAACAGATGTGTGGAATCTTAATAGAGGATTAGAATTAGCTAGAAGATTTGATTTTAGATTATGGCAGTTGTCTATGGCTCCAGGTTCTCAGATTTGGTATGATTGCCTTAAACAAGACACATCTATTGACTTTAGTGAGACTAATTTTTTAGAATGCGGTGTGCCTGTTTTTAGAACAGATATCTTTAAAAAAATATTAGCAGTACTAGACGAATGGAAAGATTTTGAGCAAGGTTGGGGAATGGATAAAGTATATTGTGATATAGCTCAATCTAATGCTCACGTAATTCATTGTGCTTCTGTTTACCATCCTCCTAGATCAGGATACTATGATAAAAGTCATGCAATGCAAGAATTGCATGACTTTACAAATACAATTTATCCCAGGATAATAAAAAAACTATACAATAGAGATAGCTTATTTGTAGATCAGCAATCGACTTATCGAAAATATAAATTAAGATGATTAATCTAACAGATAAAGATTGGTATAGATTACATGAAGAATTCATTACCAATGAACCGTATAACCATATTATTATAGATAATTTATTTAATGCAGAAATTGCAAATAACATCTATGAATCTTTACCAGATTATAATTCAGATAAAATAGATGCTAATTATAACAATCCAATAGAAAGAAAAAAAACAATCCAAAATTGGACGACATTTAATGCTACGATCTATAAAGTAATGAGTTATTTTGTGGGGACTGAATTTACTCAATATATGAGAATACTTACAGGGCAAAAAAATTTAGAAGCAGATTATGGATTACATGGTGGCGGTATTCATATGCATGGCAACGGTGATTATTTAAATGTTCATTATGATTATGATATCCATCCTAAGTTAAAGAAACAAAGAAAATTAAATATTATAACCTATTTTACGCCTGATTGGAAAGAAGAATGGAATGGGCATTTAGAATTATGGTCACATGATGTTAAAAATAATCAACCAAAAGAATGTGTGAAACGAGTATTGCCTAAATTCAATAGATCAATTATTTTCGATACCACACAAAATAGTTGGCATGGCTTACCTATTCCTTTAAATACGCCTGCTGGAGTATTACGTAGAAGTTTAGCTGTTTATTATGTGATTCCTACAGATATTAAAGAGTCTAGAATGAAAGCATTATTCGCACCCACTGAAACACAAAAGTCTGATCAAGATGTATTAGACTTTATAAAAAGGAGATCACAATGAGGCATAAACGAATTATAGTATGGGGGCATAAGTTAAATGTTATAGATAACCATACTTTTGTAAATAGAATAAAGGAAATAATTAAGGTGACAAATGATTGATTACAAATATAATGAAAATATTCTGATTAAAGAACTAAAGGATTATGTAGACTCTACCTACACTCAACATTATGCCCAGGGAAAAATTCAAACTACAGAATTCATTATTGATAATGGTCATGGTATTGGTCATACTGTCGGTAATGTAATGAAGTATGCCCAAAGATACGGGAAAAAAGAGGGAAGGAATAGGAAAGATATACTAAAGATATTACACTATGCATTAATAATGTTACATGTACACGACTTAGAAACTACTCAATTAAATAATGATCTTGATGAAAGGAAATAATTATGCAGTTTAATAAAGAAACGATTGATGTTTTAAAGAATTTTGCCAGTATTAATAGTAATATTTTGATTCGTAAAGGTAAATCTCTATCCACTATCAGTACAGCAAAAAATATTTTTGCCAAAGCAAATGTAGCTGAAGATTTTCCCGTTGAAGTTCCTGTATATGATTTGAATTCCTTATTAGCTTTGCTAACCTTAATGGAAAATCAGAATGTAGAATTTGGTGATAAGTCTTTAACTATCGCCAAAGATAATGGCAAATTTGAATATTTTTATTCTAGCCCAAATGTAATTGTTGCTGCTCCAGATAAAAACATTGAATTGGATAATCATTTTCAGTTTAAACTTACAGCAGAAGAAGTAAGTATGTTGATGAAGGCGGCCGCCATTACAGCTGCCCCTACTCTTTCTGTATCATGTAAACATCAACAGGTAGTATTAAGTATTGGTGATAAGAAAAATGATTCTGCTAATACTTATAAGAAAAACATTGGGCCCGGGATTGAAGATTTCGACTGTCATATGGCAATCGAAAATTTTAAAGTTATCCCAGATGCATATACCGTTACGATTAGTAAGAAGAAATTTTTTCATTTTAAACATGAAACGAAATCCATTGAATATTTTATTGCTATGGAACCTGATTCGGTAGTATAATGGAAACACCATTAAGTAAAGGTGAGGAAAATATTCGTTATGTAGCTCGTATAATAAGTGAACGTGAATGCGGGTCTCAAGAACAATGGGAATATTATATTTCAAGAGCATGGGATGTTATCTTATTAGTAGAACAACTGGGATTTTTAAATAAAAAAAGATTCTGGGGTGAATAATGTCCAAATATAAATTATGGAAATATTATGGAAATTCGTGAAGATCAATTTCTCTGGGTTGAAAAATACAGACCCAGAACTTTAGAAGATTGTATTTTACCTGAAGATCAAAAAAAGATCTTTCAGGATATGCTCGCTAAGGGCGAGATTCAAAATATGTTATTATGTGGTTCGGCAGGTGTGGGTAAAACTACAGTTGCCAAAGCACTATGTGAACAATTAGAAACTGATTATTTGGTCATCAATGGTTCGGAAGAATCTGGGATTGATGTGCTAAGAACCAAAATTAAACAGTTTGCATCCACAGTTTCCTTTTCAGGTAAGACGAAGGTTGTAATTTTAGATGAAGCAGATTACCTAAATCCAAATAGTACTCAGCCAGCCTTAAGAGCTTTTGTTGAAGAGTTTTCTGTTAATTGCCGTTTCATCTTTACTTGTAACTTTAAAAATAGAATCATTGCACCTCTACATTCTAGATGTGCGGTTATTGAATTTAAATTATCAAAAGAAGATAAACCGAAGATCGCTGCGAAATTCTTCAACAGAATTAAATTCATCATTCAAAATGAAGGCATCGAAGCTGATCTGAAAGTAGTGGCAAAGGTAGTAGAAAAGTTCTTTCCTGATTACAGAAGAACTTTAAATGAATTGCAGAAATATTCTGTTTCGGGTGTAATTGACGAAGGCATTCTTGTTAACATTAGTGATGAAAATATGAATGCGCTAAAGAATGCACTAAAAGAAAAAGACTGGAAAGCAATGCGTTCTTGGGTCGTAAATAATTCTGATAGTGATACTGCAGTATTTCGTAGAATATATGATACCTTATTAAATGAGGTAGTACAGATTCCTCAACTAGTAATATTATTGGCTGATTATCAATATAAAGCGGCATTTTGTGCGGATCAAGAAATTAATCTTGTTGCATGTTTAACAGAAATAATGGCTACAGTAGAATTCAAATGAAAAGCTTACTAAGTTTTGAGAAAAATACTCGTCGGGTATATATCTTTGAGAGAGGCAACGGATATAGAGTATTGTTTATTGATGTCTATTTTGATAAACACGAAGAATCATATTATGAAGAACTGGAAGAAGCAATTGAAATAGCGAAAACATGGATTGATATTAATGACAACTCTATTTAAAGATGAAGAACCAAAACTCGAAATAGAGTATGAAAACGAAAAACTGCCTGCTCTTGGATTGTTTGACATAATTAACGCAATAACTTATAAAAAAGAAAATGTATTAGTAGATGACCAATCTGAGAAAATATATCAACCCTATATGATAAACAAGGCATTATCTTTTGGAGCAGATACTGTATTTTATGCAAATGAAATGAATTCTAAACATCATTTAGACAAAAAAATGCAGTTTTCCTTTTTAATAAATATAATTAGGGCCAAAAAAAGATACAATAAATGGATCAAGCCTGAAAAAATTGAGGCGATAGAATTAATTAAGGAATACTATGGATACAGCACAAATAAAGCTCACCAAGTTCTTCCTCTTCTATCTGATGCTCAAGTTGAACTAATAAGAAAAAGATTAATAAAAGGTGGTCGACATGGATGATGTATTTAAAATTGATTTTCCAGGATATTTGCCTCTGGAAGTGTTACTAGAAAAACCTGATGATTTTCTTAAGGTAAAGGAAACTCTTACTAGAATTGGTGTTGCTTCTCGTAAAGATAAAATACTGTATCAATCATGCCGTATTCTACATAAACAAGGTAAATACTATATAGTACACTTTAAAGAACTTTTTGCTTTAGATGGTAAACAAGCTGATCTTACTGATAATGATCTACAACGAAGAAATACTATAGCTAAGCTGCTAGTTGATTGGGGCTTAGTTAAAATTGTAAATGAGAAACAATATTTAGATACTGCTCCATTATCTCAAATTAAAATTATTGCATTTAAAGATAAGGATAACTGGAACTTACAAACAAAGTATAATATTGGTAAGAAAAAGCAGTCTGCGTAATAAATATTAATATCCCTGGGATGGGACTAGCATGCCAGCGAAGGCTAGTAAAATATTCACTGGTGCCAATGCCATTTGGGTTGGCAATCTTTAATCTCGCTTACGAGGAGAACTAAAATGACACTTATGCTTAAAAACGGACCTTTTGATATGTTTAAGGATTTTGATAAATTATTTGTAGGTTTTGATGACACTTACAATCGCATGGCTAAATTTCATGATGATGTGACCAAAAATATTCCTAACTATCCACCATATAATATTCGCAAAGTCGAAGATAACAAGTACGTTATTGAATTAGCTGTTGCTGGTTTTGCTAAACATGATATTGATATTACTTTTGAAGATAATAAACTAATTATTAGCGGCAAAACTGAAGATGACAATAGCAATTTTCTATTCAAAGGAATTGCGAATAGGGCATTCACACGTACCTTCTTTTTGGATGACACCATTGAAATCAATGATGCAGCTATGATGAACGGTATGCTTAAAATTGCTCTGGAAAAAATTATTCCAGATCATAAAAAGCCTAAGAAGATTGCTGTTAATGATGGTGAAACTAAAACATCTAAGAAACAATTATTGACTGAAGACAAATGATTTGCTTATCTAAATTCCATGCTTTTATGCAATGGTTAGATAAGTGGTCTCATACATCTGTGGCAGAACATTATCTGTCAAAAAGTATAGATCGTGCTGACTTTGATTATAGAGAAAAAGTTTTAAGGCACAAAGGACTATTATGAGTAAAATCAAATGTTTTTTAAAAAAATCATATCAAATACTCGAAGCTATGGCAGAGGGTAGAAGAATGAGAGTCAGTAAACAAGTTTCTGAATATATAAAAAATAGAAAATGATGGAATGCCCAGGTTTTCCTGGGCATATATTATATGAAGAAAAAATTGCATAGTGCCGTGATTCATATTGATCCAAAAACAGGATTAGAAACATGTGATCCAAAATCTTGTACAGACAAATTGACAAGTATCTTTGAAGTAATAGAAACTAATTACAAATGGGTAGGAGGTCCTGTAAAACACAAATTTTATTATTCTTTGTGTAGTCAATGTAATAGAAGAACTATTACAAATCAAAATAAAAAACTTACAAACGAATCTTATAAACGAGGCACTGAAAATTCCGGAATAGATCCTCAAACTTTGGAGACAACTAATGGCTGAGAAAAAACATGAACGTGTAGTAAAATCAACTAGACAAAATGGATCTAAAACTGCTACAATGAACAAGCACATTAAACGCTCACATAAAAAGTACCGGGGTCAGGGTAAAAGTTAATCTCATTTCATTATTCTACAGAAAAAAATGCACGCAATTTTTAGTATTTTTTTCAGTTTTGGTAAATAAATACTTGACTCACTAAACTGTTTATTATAATATAAGATTATGAGTCGCCCAGGTGGCGAAATTGGAGAGACGCACAAGACTTAAAATCTTGCACATTAGAAACGTTGCGGGTTCGAATCCCGCCCTGGGTACCAAAATGAAAGATATATTAATTTTCTATCATATTTCTATTATGAATACTTGGAAAGTTAGCCATAATATGATAGATAATTATTTTCAACAGTCTTGCGGAAATATTTTTTGGACAAAAACTAATTTTTTAAGAAAGTTAAGTTTATTAGAATGGAATCCTAATTCAATAAATGATAGAATGAATGCTGAAAGATTATTGGGATCAAGAGGTGGAAATTTCTATAATTTAGGCGATTGGTTATGATGTCTTTTTAATAACTTTTAAGGAAACTAGATGGCAATTATTACTCGTATTACCTATAAAGATTTACCAGAAACTAATTTAACAGGCGTTACCGGTCTTACTGATGGCAATTTTGTAGGCGATGGTAAAATCGATATTCTTATTGAAGCAATCGGAACTGCTAAAGATATTGATACTATTGGATTAGGCGTAAAATTGGCAGATATTACCTTTTCTAAAGGTAAAGAAACAATGCTAGCTACACATGCCGATCTTCCTGATGTTGTTTTGTCTATGCAAAGTATTGAACGTGTTATTGGTGCAGATAAAGCAGTAGCCTTTGATGTTTCTGGTAATGCAGGTGAAGTATATGCTTTGTTAGCTACTGCTTTCGGTAAGACAGATGTTACACCTGCATTAGTAGGCAAATATTTATATCACAAAGATGCGGGCAAAACAGATACTGAAATTGCTAAAATGATTCTTGATTCCACTGAATATAAAGCAGATGCACTTGGTAGTAGTAATGAAACATTTGTCAAACAAGTTTATAAAAATTTATTGAATCAAACACCTAGTTTTGCAGATTTGCTATATTTTACTATTGAATTGGACAAAGGCACATTTACTCAATCACAATTATTGGAAGCAGCTAGTAATTTGGAATTAACTAGAGACGTGGATCATATCAACCTTGTTGGTATGAATACTATAGAATATACACCTTTCGGCGGTTAATTTTAGCCCCTTAGTGCATAGAGGCATCTAATATTAAAAAGGATGCTTTGTGCGGCCATAGCTCAGTGGTAAGTCAGCACTCCGCTCATAACGGATAGGTCCCTGGTTCGAATCCAGGTGGCCGCACAAAGCATCTTAATTTGCCTCACGCGGGGACACCAAATTTATATGAAAAAAGCACTCGTTATAACACCTACTACCGGAGCATCTGAATTACTAGATGCTATAGAATCTGTTAAGAATCAAACATATGAGCATGTAGAACACCTCATCGTTATAGATGGCAAAGAGTTTTCTGATAGAACTAAAAAATTAGTTAATAAAAATACTCTTATATGCGAATTGCCGTATAACACGGGTGGTGGAGGATGGTATGGTCATAGGGTAATGGCAGCATTTAGTCATCTAGTCCCACATGATTATATTTTATTTTTGGATCAAGATAATTGGTATCAACCAAATCACATAGAAAAATTAATTTACACAATAGAAAAATTTAATTTTGATTGGGCGTTTTCTTTAAGAAACATTTTTTCTGTTAATAAAGAATTTATTTGCCAAGATAACTGTGAATCGTTGGGTAGATTTTCTGCATGGGTAGATGATAAGGTACATCTAGTTGATTCTAGTTCTTATTGTTTTACTAATGCTTTCATACGAAAATACGGATATATCTGGGATCATGGTTGGGGAGCTGATAGAAGATTTTATACCATAATTACAGAAGTATTAAAACATACTAATTTCGGATGTAGTAATAATTATACATTATGCTATAGATTAGGGGGTAACGAAGGGTCAGTTAATGCAGAGTTTTTCATTGAAGGTAATGAAAAAATTAAATTAAAATACGGGGAATTTTTTCCCTGGAACAGGACTATATAATGGAGTCAATTTCCAGAGAAATTATTCGTAGTTGATAAATACATTATAAAACAAATAGAAAATAAAACATTTAGCGCGGGTTGGTGAAACGGTATCACAGAGGACTCATAATCCTCAGTCTCTAGTTCGAATCTAGAACCCGCAACCATAAATCACTTTTTGCAGATAGATTCTGCAATGTCTTTATTACCTATCACAAAATATGGAGCGTACCAGATCATTATCCAGTACGCTACTATAACATCAAGATAAGCTAATTGGCTTGATTGCTGGTTTACCAATTGGTTTAACTCCAGGTGTTGGACCACTAGATATTGGACTTGGATCATCCATTGGATCGGGCCCCATATCTCCACGCATAGGCATCGGATCATTCATCCCCATACCTCCACCCATTGATATTGGAGCAGGACCTAAAGGTCTTGGGCCCCCAGGTTTATTTAATCCATTCATCGCATTAGCCTGTGCTGCGGCACCTGCCATCGCAGCTTCTTTACCTGATCCTGCAAGCATTATACCTGATAATGTACCACATAAGAATGTAGCAACTGGAATGATAAGTTCAAAGAATTTTTGATCTATTGGACTAATAGCATTCAAAGGTTGTGTGACAAACATGATACTGTAAAGAACAGTAAAAACAATGCCAATAAGAGTGAGCGCCAAGCAGACTCCGATAAAGAATTTAAGGCGGACCATAAGTTCATTTTCTGTATACCTCTCTCCTGGTTTAGATGCTTTCTCACCTTTATGTTCGTCTTTCTTTGTTGGTGTTGGTGATGATTTTTTTATTGGTGTAGGCACAGTAGTTTGTTTAGGTGCACTATCATTGATTCCAGGATCTTTAAACATGTCTTTAATTCCCATTTATTTAGCTCCCTTACATTGTTCACACTTATCGGGACTAGAAAAAGATGCTACGCCTTCTTGTCCTTTAAAAATATGTTCAGGGCAATCTCTTGAAACCTCGCAATACGGTTTCTTACAATAATCCTTATCCCAATTATCTGGATTTTGACAAGGATATCGGTACCTAGCTTCGCATCCAAATAATAATAAACCTGTAAAAATAACAGCAATTAATTTAACCATGGTATCCACATCCAAATTGCTTGACTGACTAGCAACGATCCAAAAGCACCAACTATCGTACTAATATAAAACATTGGCATACTAACTGCCAAGATACTAGCAGTCAATAAAACTATTCCTATTTGTAATGCAGAACCTCCCCAGGTAAACCAAGGAGATTTTAATTTCGCAGCATCTCTTTCTGCTTCTAATATTTTAGCCTTCTCCATAATTTCTTTTTTATCGTCACTCATACGTTTAGCTTCAGCTAGAAATTTATCCTTGTTCTCGGGTTTACTTGCTTCAGCTGCACTTATTTCATATAGAACACCTCGAACGTTCTTGGCTTGATACCACGCCCACATATTGTTAGCTTGAATAGTATTATTTTGAATCTTACTAGAATTACTACCCCCTAGCATAGTATTTATGGCCAGTACCGCAGCCAAAAAGACAATGATAAATCCTGCCTTATCTTTTATCTTTGCTTCACGTTCACTTCTGGTTAAAGGTTTTGGGTCTTTCGATTGTTGGTCTGTCATTTACAATCTCCTTAGGTTTATTTACGTACTTATCAAGAATAGCATTACCTACCCAAGCAGCCATATATCCCATAAAATACCATTCACTAAATCGTTCCTCAACTATAAGATAAACAAAGCCCCAGGTACTAACTATCCATGCTCCGAATCTGACAAATTTCTTCTCATCTAATTTGCCACTACTACATATCAAATCTTTTAAATCAATATTACTATCACTATTTCTATGCCATACCCAAAGTAACAGAATAAGAAAAAGCACAACCAACATTAATATGGAACTCATGGCAAATTGTGCCTTGTTAATATCTGTCCAATCAATCATTACTTCCCTTCATACATTACATCAGTAGTATCACCTAATGCCCATTTTGGATTGGTTTCTACTCTGTAAATTTTAGTACAAACTTTGAAATCAGGGAATTTTAAATTTTTCGGATTACTTGCAGCATCCAAAAATATACATCTGTTATTTGGTTGTGCTGCATATTGGCCGTTATCTAGTTCTATAAAATTAAAGCTCTTATGATCCTCCGGCCATTCTGCGTAAGTGGTATCTATAATGTTTGGATCAGAATGTGCATTGTCTACCGTAAACATATATCCGCCACTGTAGAAGTTTTTATCTTTTGCATAAAATTTACAGGTCAAATTTTTAAGAAAAGATTTTTGTAATACTGTAACATCATGAGAAAAACAATCCCAAATTTGTAATGTATCTAAGGGTAACAATGGACCTAAATTTTCTGTCCTAGATACAAATGCATGTAAAGGAAGTTTATCATATAGAGCTCCATAGTTGGGCATGTATGATTCAATTCTAAACGCTTGTCCTCTAATGGATTTTACTGTTACCCAGATACAAGGTTCATATTCCCCGTGTCCTTTTTCAAAATCATAAAGAAATTCTTTTCTAATGTAACAATGTACAGGGGGAATATTTGCTATAAGATGTGCCATTATTTGTTTGCTAAAGGATTGTCAAGAGCTTTCTTAAGTTTTTCGTCTAGATCTCTTTGTGCTGCTTTTAACTTAGAATCAATTTCCTTATTATTAGCAGCAATTGCCTTGGTATTTTCTGCTGCCATGCGATTTATTTCTTTAGTTGCAGAGTTTATACTGGCGTCAGCTTGCTTCTGAATATTTCTAACATCTGTTTTTACTTCGGCAACCGTTCGATCTATTTCTCTTTGTTGAGTTTTATTACTGCGTTCAACGTCTTCTACAGTTTTCTCTAAACGGCGTATATCATTCTTTAGATCATTTTTGATGTCTCGAGTATATTCCGCTGTTTTATCACTGCCCTCTTGTACAGCCTTTTGAGTCTTGCTGGCATTTTCTTCTATAAGAGCCAGACGTTTATCAAACTCTGTTAGATCAGGTGCAATATATTCAGCGATCTTTTTCTTCATTCCGATGTAATCTTTGTATACCTCAAATGCTCCATAAAGTCCACCTAATATGCTGGAGACCAATGTAGCTGCTACCATTAGTTTAGCTGGTGTAAACTCATAGCCACCTATACTAATTACAGTGTCTTTACTGGCATATTTTTTAACTGCTGCTTCGGCATCATCAATCTTTTTATTTACATCTACCTTTTCTTCTGACATTTTTACCTTCTGTATTGTTGATCCACCATTTCTTGGTGTAGTCTGTCAGAGGCTAATTGTCTTAGCGCTCTGGCGTTATCCACATTACGTTGATTTCTATAAATCTCTTTTGGAGCATAGAAATTAGCATCAGATAAAGCTATCATATAATTACTGAAACCAGTAGGAGTCCTAGCAATAGTATCAATAGAAACTCCTGCGGCTGCATCGTTGTCCTGAACATTGGATTTAACCTGTTGTGTGTTTGTATCTTTTCGTTCCTGTTCAATAGTAGATTGTTTATTTTCAATGATATCGTTTATAGGATTGGTTCTATCTGTAGTAAAATTACTTTGAGCTTGAGGAATGTCTACTGCAACTACAGGTGCTATCATAACAGACTGAAAACTTTGACTGGGTTCTGTTATATTAGTTTGCTGAGGAGGTTGTAGTATGTTTATTTGTACAGAACTTGTGTTTACAGGTTGCTCAAAATTAGCGACCTCGGTTGGTTTTGTTTCTGTTATGTTTTGCTGCACTGGTGCCTGATAGGGTACTACAACAACTGGTGCTGTCTGAGAAAACACCGGAGGTTGCAGAGGATTAAACTGCTGTACTGGTTGCACTGTAACTACTGACATGGCATTAAATTGAACTATGGCACTGGTGCTGGTCACTGTATTAGTTGTCTGAGGTGTAATATCTACAGCAGTCTGCCCCTGTGTTGTTCGTTGCTGTATGGCTAGATTGACTACACTGGTACTACCTGGTGCTGGTCCAATGTTTAGAATACTATCTGTTCTGGAACCAACAACGACATTTTCTGTTCCAGAATGTTGCTCCTGCTGTTGCTGCATATTTTGACTTCGATTAACAGCTTCCAGGGCAATGGCTTCGGCTTGTCGCGTACCTGCGCCAGCAGCTACTGCTGCAGTCTGCATAGCGTTTTGGCTAGCCTGAGTTGCTATATTAGTTTCTCGTTCTTGATTTCTGTTGATAAGAGATAAAGCAAATGATGTTGTATTGTTTTCTCTGGCACTTTCAGTTCTAGTAGCAGTTTGATTTGGTTGTGATCCAGAATCTCTTTGTGCAACTGTGTCTGCTGTAGTAGTTGTACTTGTAGATTTAGGAGATGTTGTTGCAGCAGTTGTGTCAGTAGCTGTAACCGTAGTAGTGCTTACAGATGGACTTGCTGTATTTGCATCAGTAATTGTATTAGTAACCGTTCCACCGGGCGTAGACGATGTTGTTGATATGTTTGCAATAGTTTGTTCTAAAGAAGCTTTTTGTATCTTATTTTGCTCATCGGCCAGACGTTTGATTTCTGCATCAAAGTTGCTACAATTTTTACTGTACAAAGGCTGGTCGTAACAAGGATCAGGTGTCCATATAGGTCTGGTGTAACCAGCGAAACCCATGTTATCTCCGTATCCGCCATACACACTCCAGGATACATATCCCATGTTCAAGGTATTTTTAGTCTCTGTAAACAGCATACTACCACTTCTAGCACCACCGCTGTAATTACCTTCCACCCACCAGTTTTGAGAAAATAAGCTATTGCCCAATTTATCAGTTATATTCAATGTAACATTTCTACCGTTAGCACCACTGCTTGATGTACACCACCACAAAAAGGTATTAGTACAGTAATCTCCTGCGTAATATCCAAATCCATAATCAAATCCATGTAATTGAACTCCACCGCCTATGTGAGGTAATGCAGTAGCAATATTATAGTTATTCCATATAAGAGGACTTAAAGGGCCTTGAAGAACAGCATTAAATCCTGGACAACTTGGAGCATAAGCAGGGTTTAATATACAAGGATCAACGCTATAGTTTACATTTAAAAAAGCATCTTTAACTTGAGGGCCATAACAGTCTGGCATAAGGCAAGCCCAAAATCCAGCATCAGAACCACTTATGCTTAAACTAAAAGTACCCAATGTAGCTAAAGATTTAGCTCCTGCAAATGTATGAGAATTATTTAATTGTTGCCAATTAGGATTGTATGGAGGATTACCATCGTTTATATTTTTTAATCCTAACTGATGTAATTGAGACCATTCAACAGTTCCATTAGGGGATAAGTATTGAGCGGTTGCACTTAAATTATCTTGAAGACCATTTACATTTTCGCAACTTCCTCCTATACTATTAGCACATTGAAATCTATACTTAAATCCATAATTAAATCCAGTAACGAATATCGCACCGGTGTTCTGATAACCATGTACTAAGTTAGCTAAATTAGCAGATGTAGATATTGTACTATTGGCATAAGAGAAGGTATATCCATCATTGACAAAACTTCCCTGTAAACCGCTCACGCTCCAACCTGTACTACTTTTTATACTACTATCATAAGGAATCATGTTGCCAGTAGTCAAATCAATACTATAACCGCTAGGTGTATTAACAGAGCCAGAAGTTACAGTTTGACCAAATACTGCGCCTGAAAGCAAAAGCAACGTAATACAAATGGCTAAAATAAAACCTTTAGTCCAAGTGTAGTTGTAATGCTTGTGATTAAAATCGTCCATTATCTGAATGCACTAGCTGAATATTTTACTGGAGTAGGTTTAGGTACTTCGGTTTCAGTCTTGTAATCATACTGAGGTACTTTGTTGGGATTAGCTGCCCATAAATCTTTGGCTTTTTCGCCAATCTGACCTTCATATGGGCAGGGAGTTCCAGCTGCCATCATTGCTTCCCAAACTCTTCTATCTTGACACATGGTAGCAACTGCGGCGACCTTCATGCCCATGTCATATAATGTTTTACTTAATTTTAAGCGTTCGCAATTTAGATCTCTTTGAGTACCACCTAAAGCAAACCCCAAAAACTGAGTCTGTGCTGCACCACTAACGCCTGTAGTACATAAATCTTGCCCTCCACCAGACATCATGGCAGGAGCTATGGCAGTTGGGGGAGGCTGTACGACTCTTTGAGTAATAGTAGTCTCGTTGATATTTCTATTAGTCATGTCGCCAGTTTGAATATTCTGATTAACTGCTGTACTATTATTTTGATTCATATTAGTATTAACTGTTGTAGCAGTAGATTGATTAATATTTCTATTAGTCATATCTCCTGTCTGCACATTGTTGTTATTATTCGTATTAGTAGTTGTAGCAGTAGATTGATTAATATTTCTATTAGTCATATCACCAGTTTGAATATTGTTATTGGTGTTAGTGTTTGATGACGTGCTAGCATTCACATTATTGTTGTTATACGTCATGGTGCCAGTATTGATATTGTTATTGGTACTGATACTGGTTGATGTATTAATGTTAGTATTTTTATTGTCACTGACACTGGTCGATGTGTTGATATTTCTATTAGTCATGTCACCAGTATTGATGTTATTGTTAGTGTTTACACTAGTAGAAGTATTGTTATTGTTGTAGGTTACTGTACCAGACATAATATTACGATTTGTACTATCAGAAGTGCTGGTATTTTGATTGATGTTGGTTATGGAACCAGATTGAATATTCTGATTAACATTAGTATTGGTATTATTAGTAGTACTGGTCGATGCATTATTATTGTTATACGTCATGGTACCAGAATTAACGTTGTTATTGTTGTAGGTAACCGACCCACTCATGTTGTTGTTATTGTTGTTGGTTACTGTACCACTTTGAACATTGTTGTTGGTGTTTACATTTGTACTAGTACTGATGCTAGTGTTTACATTGTTGTTGTTATTGGTACTTGTACTGTTTACAGTGCTGGTATTAGTGTTGGTACTAGTACTGACACTGGTATTATTGGTTTGTACTGAGCTGGTACTATTTGATGTAGAATTGGTATCCACCAGACTTTTAGAGTCATATGAACCCTGATTAATTGGATTAGTAGTACTGGTTGTGGTTCCACTTGTGGTGGATTGTGTGCTTGTGTTTTGCGCTATTGCACTCGTGGTTAGCATTAATAAAAGCGCCGCGATCGCCGCTTTTAGCATTAAGTTCTCCTAATTGGTTTTTAATGAACGAATTCAATATGATGAAATCAGGGAAAACTAATAAATATTAATGCAATTATATCATGTTTATCTATTGATCAAACTTCTATTGACTTTCCAGTCCTTATTATTTATAATATAAGGATTAGTGGAGACCCTTGATGCGATTTTATACCAGTGTTTTGCAGTATGGCAACCGAATTCTAGTCCGTGGAGTGAATAATGGCAAAGCTGTCCAGGATAGAATAGAATTTAGACCAAGTTTGTATGTACCAAGCCCAAAACCAACCGAATTTACTTCTCTAGATGGTAGATATTTAGAGCAAATAGACTTCGAAGATATTAACGAAGCCAAAGATTATATTAAAAAATACAAAGATATAGAGAACTTTAAACTCTATGGAAACTTCAACTTTGCCTATCAATATATTACAAAAATGTTTCCAGATGAGGTTGAATTTGATATTTCTCAAATTAAAATATGGTCTATTGATATCGAGACTAGTGCCGAGTATGGATTTCCTGATACAAAAGATCCCAGGGAAGAAGTTTTATTAATCACCATTCAGGATTATACAACCAAACAACTTATTACTTGGGGATCTAAACCATCTGATAATGTTAAAGATAATCATAAGTATATAACATGTGATAATGAATATGAAGTTCTTAAAAAATTTATTGAATATGTTTCTTTGAATTGTCCTCATATTATTACTGGATGGAACGTAGAATTTTTTGATATTCCATATCTTTGTAATCGTATTAATAAAGTTTTAGGTGAAGATAGTGTTAAAAAGTTATCACCTTGGAACATTGTTAATTCTAAAGAATTTGAAATGAGAGGTAGAACAGAACTCACATTTGACATTCTTGGAATTTCAGTTTTAGATTATTTAGATTTATATAAAAAATTTACATACAATGCTCAAGAGTCCTATAAATTGGATCATATTGCCAAAGTAGAACTAGGCAAAGAAAAATTATCATATGATGAATATGATTCTTTTAGATCATTTTATAAAAATAATTGGCCTAAATTTGTCGAGTATAATGTACGAGATACAGAACTTGTAGATCAACTTGAAGATAAAATGAAGTTGATTGAATTAATTCTTACAATGGCATATGATGCTAAATGTAACTATGTAGATATATTTTCTGCAGTAAGAACCTGGGATTGTATTTTATTCAATCATCTTTGGAATCAAAAAATTATAGTACATCAAAGAGATGACTCAAGAAAAGGAAGGCAAATTGTTGGTGCATATGTCAAAGAACCAGTACCTAGTAAATATAATTGGGTAGTATCATTTGATGCGACAAGTCTATACCCTAGTATCATTATGCAATATAATCTAAGTCCCGAGACAATAGTGGTTGGAGGCAAAGATATTGGTATGGAAAAAATACTTGAAAGTAAATATGATTTATCAGATTTGAAAGAAAAAAATTATTGTATGGCAGCAAATGGTTTTATGTATAGAAGAGACAAGCAAGGTTTGTTTCCTAACATTACAGAAAAGTTATTTAGCGATAGGCAAAAATATAAAAAGCTTATGATTACTGCTCAAAAAATGTATGAGGAAACAAAAGATAAAAAGTATCGAAAAGAAATTGCAAAGTATAATAATTTTCAGATGGCTAGAAAAATTCAATTGAATTCTCTTTTTGGTGCATGGTGCAACGAGTATTTTAGATTTTACGATGACAGAATAGCTGAGGGTATTACTATCACTGGACAATACATTATCCAGAAGGTAGGTAGAGCACTTAATGAATACCTTAATAAGATTTGTGATACTACAAACTATGACTATTCTTTTTATTCTGATACTGATTCATGTTATGTTACGTTGGATCCTTTAGTGCAAAAATTCTACAAAGATATGCCTAAGGATAAAGTTGTAACTATCTTAGATAAAATCTGTAATGAAAGAATAGAAAAAGTTTTGAATAAAGTTTGCGAAGATTTGGCAGACTATACCAACGCCTATGAACAGAAAATATTTTTTAAACGCGAGGCAATTGCCGATAGAGGTATTTGGGTTGCTAAGAAACGTTATGCACTAAATGTCTATAATAATGAAGGTGTACAATATAAAGAACCAAAATTAAAAGTGATGGGATTGGAAATTGTACGATCATCCACACCTGAACCAATACGCGAAGCATTACGCGAAGCAGTAAAATTGGCTTTGACTAAAACTGAAGCACATCTACAAAAATTTATACGAGAATTTGAGGAGAAATATCGGTACATGAAACCAGAAGACATTTCCTTTCCACGGGGTGTCAATGGTGTAGAAAAGTATTCTGATAGTAGCAAAATTTATCGCCAAGGTACTCCTATGCATGTAAGAGGTGCATTATTATATAATTTTCATCTAGCAAAAAACAAACTAGATAAAAAATATGAATTGATACGCGAGGGAGATAAAATAAAATTCTTATACTTAAAAGAACCAAACATTATTGGTGAAAATTGTATCGCATTTGTATCTTCTATTCCAGAGGAGTTGAAATTAAAACAATATGCAGATTATGATATAATGTTTGAAAAATCATTTTTAGAGCCGTTGACAACTATTCTTAATAGTGTCGGATGGTCAGCTAAACCTAAAGCAACACTTGAAAATTTATTTGGTTAATTATAATATAGACTCATACTTTAAAATACATTATAATAAGATATACACAGGAGAAAAATATGTCGCTACTAGATAAACTAAAGAAAAATTCAACGATTAAAGAAACAGAAGTTTTGAACAAATCCAAATTCTTTTCTAAGAAAGATATGATTCAAACTTCGGTGCCAATGATGAACGTAGCACTATCAGGATCATTGGAAGGTGGATTGACCCCAGGATTAACAGTATTTGCTGGACCATCAAAGCATTTTAAAACTGCGTTTTCTTTACTTTGCGCAAAGGCATATCTAGACAAATATGAAGACGCTATTGTTTTATTTTATGATTCTGAGTTTGGTAGTCCTCAGTCTTACTTTGATAATTTCGGGATTGACCCTGCCCGAGTACTTCATACACCCATAACTGATATCGAACAACTAAAATTTGATAGTATGTCGCAGCTCAACAATATTGAGAGAGGCGATCATGTTATGATTGTAGTTGATTCTGTAGGTAATCTTGCATCTAAGAAAGAAGTAGAAGATGCTTTAGAAGGTAAATCGGTTGCAGATATGACTCGTGCTAAACAAATGAAATCATTATTTAGAATGATTACTCCACACTTGACAATTAAAGATATTCCAATGGTTGTTGTTAATCACACATATTCTGAGATAGGATTATTTCCTAAGCAAATTGTTTCCGGTGGTACAGGCTTGTATTACTCAGCTGACAATATTTTTATTATTGGTCGACAACAAGAAAAAGATGGCACTGAAGTAGTTGGATTTAATTTTATTATGAATGTAGAGAAGTCTAGATTCGTAAGAGAAAAATCTAAGATTCCTATTGAAGTTTCTTTTGAAGGTGGAATTAGTACTTGGTCTGGTTTATTAAATGTAGCAATGGAAGGTGGTTTTGTAGTCAAACCAAGCAATGGTTGGTATAGTGGACCTACAACAACTAATAATAAATTTAGATTGAAGGATACTTACACCAAGGAATTTTGGATGCCTATCTTAAAAAATCCTGCATTCCGAGATTATATAGAATCAAGATATAAAATTGCTGGTACAGAAATGATACAAAAGCAATTGACCGATGACGAATTTAATGAGGAGTTTAATAATGCAAGTGAAGTATGAGCCTTGGGGAATCAATAAGGCAGAAAAACAGTTATGGGGAGTTAAAATTGTAGATGGTATGTATGCAGATACAGTAATCAGTATTAATGAACTTAAATTTAGTGATCAGATTAATGGTGATGTAGAATTAGACTATGACTACATTACTAAAACAAAAGGATTGTCTGAGGAAGATTATAAGACAGATGAATTTAACAAAATCATGTCTTATATTCTAGAAGATATTCTAAGAAAGGCGATTGATGAGCATAGTAAAGATAGAGACAGTAATACTACAGAATCTTCTTCATAACGAAGATTATATGAGAAAAACGATCCCGTTTCTAAAGCGGGATTATTTTACTGATTCTACAGAAAGAAGAATATTTGATTATGCTAAAGAATTTATTGATAAGTATAATAATACTCCAAATATTGATGCACTAATAGTAAAATCTCAGAATGATAAATCGTTAGGAGATGAAGAATATAAAGAATTAGCAGAAACAATACAGCAACTTGTTCCTTCGGAACATAATAAAGAATGGTTAATAACTGAGACTGAAAAATTTTGTAAAGATAAAGCGGTATATAATGCTATCCTAGCTTCGATTGCCATTATTGATGGAAGAGATAAAGCGCAATCTCAAGATGGGATTCCTCAAATTCTGCAAGACGCTCTGGGTGTTTGTTTTGATAATAATGTAGGGCATGATTATATTGATAACTCTGAATCAAGATTTGATTTTTACCATAAGGTTGAGTCTCGTATACCGTTTGATCTTGAGATGTTTAATAAGGTTACTAATGGTGGATTACCTAATAAGACATTAAATGTTGTATTGGCCGGTACAGGCGTTGGAAAATCTTTATTCATGTGTCATGTTGCGGCATCCACTTTATCTCAAGGTAAAAATGTGTTATATATTACTATGGAAATGGCAGAAGAAAGAATAGCTGAGAGAATAGATGCTAATCTAATGAATGTAACAATGGATCAACTAAAAGAATTACCTAAAGCTATTTTTGATAATAAAATTGAGAAAATAAGAAATAAAACTGAAGGTAAATTAATTATTAAAGAATATCCTACTGCCGGAGCACATGTAGGTCACTTTAATAGTTTACTAAATGAGTTACAGTTAAAGAAACAATTTAACCCTGATATAATTATTGTAGACTATTTAAATATATGTGCTAGTTCTAGATTTAAAGCTGGAGCTAATATTAATTCATATACTTTAATCAAAGCAATAGCTGAAGAGTTACGTGGTATGGCAGTAGAAAATAATGTTCCTATATTGAGTGCTACTCAGACTACAAGAGGCGGGTATGGAAACACTGATGTTGAACTTACAGATACTTCAGAATGCCTAGACCCCACATCACAAGTAATAACAGAATCTGGAGATACTATGGAAATCCAAAATTTGAAACCGGGTGATAGAATATTGGGTAGTAACGGGTTCGTTTCGGTGATTCAGGTACACCATAGTAAAATCAAAAAACTATATAAAATAAAAACCAGATCGGGCAAAAACATAATTTGTTCAGCAGATCATATCTTCCCAACAAGCGAAGGTAGAAAAAATATAAACAATGGCCTGAGAGTTGGTTGTAAAATACGAAGTTTATAAATATTTTGTAGTTAAAATATTTATGGCAACGGGAGATTTTATGGCTAAACCAGTAAAAGTATTAACTAATATACATGATAAATTTTTACAAATTACTAAATATAAAGAATGGCAGCAGTTTGAAATTGAAGATATGAATGATGAAAGAAAGACAGCTGCATACGAGGCATTGGGCAAAATAGATTATAAAAATCATATTCATGTAAAAAAACTAGCCAGACTATGTAAATATGCTACTCCCGATGAAATTTCAACAAATATAGAATTATCTTTAAAAATTTCTAAATACGGGTCTTCTTTAGATAAACTTATAATTATGTTTGGTAAAAAAGAGGGCGAAAACAGATTTAACAAAAGTTTACAACATCTTTCTAAAAATGGTAAAAAGGGATCTTTCTCTAAAGATTATTGGGTATCTAGAGGTTATACCGAAAATGAGGCAAGGGATATAATTTCCTCTAAAAATAAAGAATTTGCTAAACTAAAAACTGAAAAATATTCTAAAAAAGAATTATCAGACTTATTACGCATTAAAAATCCTATATGTAAAGAATATTGGATCAGTCAAGGATTTACTGATCTTAAAGAAATTGAAAATCTAAGAAAAGAATATTTTACCAGTAGCCAAACATTTTTTATCAACAAATATGGTACCGAAGATGGAATATTTAAATTCGAGGAAAAATATAAGAAAAGAAAAGATACTATCATACAAAAATATGGCTCAATTTCCTTATTGTCGGGTTATATTAAAAAAGCATCTAAGGAATCTAGAATAATTTTAGATAAATTAGCAGACTTGTGTGATAAACTACAAATAAAATACTTTTATGGAATAGATGGCAACACCGAATGGTGGTGTAGAGATATAAATGATAAATCTAAATTTTATTTTTATGATTTTACTATACCTCAGTTAAATTTAATTTTTGAATATAATGGTGTGGCTTGGCATCCTAGGGGTTCTAAAGAAGAATTCATTAGTCCTATTTCGGACAAATACGATTATCTAAAACAATATGACATTCAGAAGATTAAATCTGCGGAGAATCAAAACTTTAAAGTAATAATTTTGTGGAGCGATGAGGATAAAATTATTAATACCCAAAAAAGTATACAAATAATACAGGAAGAGTATGATAACCTTAGATAATATAGATTTAGAATCTTTAGCAAAAAGAGCAGTATTTCTGCATTCCAAACGAGAATTGTTTCCATATCTTGAAAATCTAGATGTGGAAGATATATTTGATTTGTTAATGAATATTGAAAAGGAAAAATATCAAAGAGATATCCTAACAGATTCCTTAATAGAATATAA
>Ga0172373_10001702_pt1 | contig 35240 bp, 24 predicted proteins | sample Lak10m_2_FD_114546 | JGI IMG/M metagenome (GOLD analysis project Ga0172373, IMG submission 114546) | Freshwater microbial communities from Kabuno Bay, South-Kivu, Congo - kab_092012_10m | ecosystem: Environmental > Aquatic > Freshwater > Lake | place: Democratic Republic of the Congo...
GTTTTCGGATGTAGGTGGGACGACCATGTTTCATTACAAAATCACCTATATGCGGCTACTTATTGATTTTTAAAGGCTATTTTCTTAAGTTGGCGCGTATGGGTAACATACCCCGTCCGGCATTTCCGGCACTGGCCTTCGCGGCTGTCTCATTGTCTCGCAATCTTCCTGCGTGATATGCCTTAGCTCACTGTGTGATATGCCGCAGTTTTTACGGCAACACCTGAGCTAAATCGGCTGCAGCTGTTGATTTACCAGGATTCCATCAGACAAATAGCATTTATAAATCATACTTCATGCCAATTTCCGCGTCATTTCGCCGCGCGTCAATATGCCACATTTTCAAGTCCCTCCCTTATCTTTACACTTTCGCCAACTGTTGTTGTTCACTCTCCAACAGTTGCCCCACCTTCCTCTCGATAATGCGGGTAGCTGGTTAACCCGCATTCTTTTTCAACCGAGGTTATTATGAACCGTAGCTATCCCGTAAAATCCTGCATAAACCCGATTTCAACCAAAGAACTTAGCAGAAAAACCGCTATTCATGAAGCGGGACATGCGGCGGCTATTTATCTTGGCAACAAACAAAAACAACTGCCGCCGGTTTTTTTCCAGATTTACATCAAGAAGTTGCAACATGCCGGACACTCATCAAGAAATGAGAGCCACTGGATAGCTAAAGTAGAAGGGGGACGCCTGATTCATACCCTGCCGTTGTCCATTGAAGAAGCCACCCAGGATTTTTCTGAGGCGCAGAAGCTCGCGTACCTACAGGCTTTTGAAGCCGACATTATCAATTTATTGGTAGGGCCGCTGGCGGAAGCCAATTACATTGCCTTGCGTGACGATGAGATTATTAACTCATACCTCGTGACATTAAACACACTGCATAATTACGGCGGCAGTTCCGACCTGAAAATTGCCCAGGATTATATTGAATGCTTTATCAGCGACAAGTCCAGGCAGGAACAGAAAATGTCCGAGTTATTCCTTGCGGCATTCCATTTTATCAATGACCGTGCCGTATGGCGCGCGATTACGGCATTGGCGAATCACCTTTTAGTTCAAAATAAAGCTATTATTGAATGTGAAGAAATTATTACCGTACTCGATGCGCATTTTTTTGCCCAAAGAAAGTGCGCTTAAGTCTATCGTGAACATCCTTTTCATTACCGCATAGCACTGCCGTGCCGGTCTTGCTGGAAAAACAATTTAGTCTGAATTATCAAGCCCAAGTCTACAAAACCGGACGTATTATCGGCTGCGAAGCCTTGGTTCGCTGGGCGCATCCGATTCGCGCGGCGGTCTCGCCTGCGGAATTTATCGCTCTGGCCGAGGAGACCGGCTTGATTTTACCGTTAGGGCAATGGGTGTTGGAAACGGCTTGCGAGCAATTGACGAAATGGGCGGCTATACCGGAAGCTACGCGACTGTTTATCGCGGTTAATGTTAGCGTGCGCCAGTTTCGGCAAACAGATTTTACCGCACAAGTGTTGTCGGCAATTAATCGAGCCGGTGCGAATCCTAAGCAGCTTAAAGCTGGAATTGACCGAAAGCCTGTTAGCGTCGGATTTAGACGATATTATCGTCAAGATGACGGCATTAAAACAACACGGCATCGGCTTTGCATTAGATGATTTCGGCACCGGTTTTTCGTCGCTTTATTATCTTAAAAGATTACCTTTGGATCAGCTGAAGATTGATCAAAGTTTTGTTAGGAACATTCTTACCGATTCAAACGACGCCGCCATAGCGAAGGTGATTATTGCGTTGTCTGACAGTTTAGGCTTGGAAGTGCTTGCCGAAGGCGTGGAAACTCAAGAGCAGCTAGACTTTCTTGCCGCCAATGGTTGTTATCATTTTCAAGGCTATTTATTCAACAGACCGATGCTGATTGAGCAATTTGACGCTATGCTGAAGCAGTCGGCGCTTAAGGCATAACAGATGAGCGTTGGACCGGGGCGGCTGGGTTCGGCGATCATAGGAGTCAAAAAACATGTTTTTTTGACTCCTAAACCGAAGGCTGCAAAGCGCAATAGAAAACCATCCGGCGGAATACGCTTCGCTATTGCGCCCTACGAGATTAAACTGTTGCCTCGCCGCTGGGTTGTGGAGCGAACCTTTCTGGCTTTATCGTTATCGCCGTCTGAGCAAGGATTACGAAGTCTATACCGACTCTGATTCTATTAGCACACCTTATCGCACTCGAGCGCTTCAATGATATCAAGGTATTGGAAAGTTTCGGCAATCAGCTTGAGCTTGTGGTAGGGGGAAATAGGTAGCGTTTTGAGGCGGGATTGAATATTATTCCATACGCTACGTAAGGTAATGCCTAGAACCGCTTCTTAGGCACGAGGCGGAATGGGATGCGGAGCATTCAACCGGTGCTTCCTTGTGTTGGAGAGTGGAAGCAGTAAAACGACTTTAAGAGAAACAACGAGGCGTAAAATGACAATTTTTAGACAACGTGTAGTAATACTGATCGGGTTTCTAATCGTTTTTCAATTTCACACCGCTCTTGCCAACTCCGAGACGATTCAACCACATCAAGAAGATGTTGCTAGAGTGAAATTGTCGGATCTGGTGATCACAGAAGCCAGCATTATTCCCATTGCACCATTGATCAATAGCACATTCATGGTCCAGATAAAAGTCAAAAACCAGGGAATAGCTTCAAGCAGCGGCGAGTTATTGACGCTCTGGCTGAATAAACCAGCCATTCAGTCATGCGGTGCGCCGGATGGTCTATCACTGCCAATTGGACCTATCGGCAAGGGGAAAAGCAAGATTTTTGTTTTCAAAAAGCTCAAGGTTGCAACGAAAGGAATCAATACCCTTCGGGCCTTTGTGGACAGCATGTGCGCTACTGCAGAATCCAAGGAAGATAATAACCAATTCACAAAGACATACACCATTCCTCGCAGTCAGTTCACCGGCCACTATGTCAACGGCGAACTAGCCGGTCAAACCGAGTTTTATACCGATCTTAATCATTCGCTTTCCACGACTACCGGGGCTTTGGTTCAGGCCATTTTAACCGTGAATAGTTTTCTCTTCACGGATATTTCAGTAACCGATCTTGAGACATTCAAATTTAGAAAATTGGAAGCGGATTTTGCTTTATCTATGCTGCAAAAACATGCTGAAGAAACGGAAAACCTCATTACTGAGGCCGCAGCCATAGCACAATCCGCTAGTTCCGAAAAAGATTCTCAAGACAAGACAAATCGTGCGGTCCTTAATCCTAATGACGTACTGGTAACGGTTGCCAGCGGGCCGGCAAATCAACAAATCAAGACGTTGATGACAAAGTATAAAGTAGGCGCTATTGAAGCAAAGAAAATTCTTGATGACGCACTGGCGGACCTGACCAGCCAATATAACGACGAAGCTAAGTTTTACGACACGGCTACACGCACCGCCACTTTGGTGAAAGAGGGAGCTGCTTTATCGCTCATTGTCACAGGGGCGGCTGTTACTGCGGGCGGTGCGGCCGGTTCTTTGGGCGTGATCGATGCAGCCACAACGTTAATCACCGGTATTGATGGCGCGATCAAAGTATCGCAAGCAGGCGTTGAATTGATTGCCGGAAAAGAGGTTAAAATGCCTTCCGGAGCCGCTGGCGCGATCATTACCGGCTTTGCTGACGCATCGGAAATAATCGGGATATTCGGTCTTTCAAAGTGGGGAGAGACAACGGATCGAATTGGAAACATCTATACCATCGTAGAAAAAGTAAGAGGGGGGCTACAGGAAAAATCAATCAATCTAGGTGCTAATGCCTATGAGGTCTCCCAAGGTAATTGGTCGAAGCTTGCCTGGGCCGATCTCGATTTGTTGCAAAAGATACCTGTCACGTTGCCGGGAACTTACAGAATTGCCGGTATTGAAACGACAGTAAAAGCAATTCCTCAAACAGTCAAAAATATTCTTGATCGGTTGCCGTCTGCGGACAAAGTTAAAAATCCTACCTGCGGAGCTTTTTTTGTTTCCGCCGATAAGCCGTTTCGCGCTTGCACCAATTATAGTGAGCCTTATTGTTCGGATGAAGACAATACTTGGGGCGAGTCAGGTTCGTTTAGGGTCAAAGGTAACGGAACGTTGACCTTAAAGTATTGGCATACGCCGGGTTATATTAACAATGAGGGCGTTCCGGTCAGAATTCTAGTGGAGACCGATGGTCACTCCTCAGCCATCTATTACTTAAGAGATATGATAGTCGGCATTGGCACTCTTTTGGATTCCTCTAGTGTGAACACGCTGGAACGCGTCGAAGTTTACAATAAATTCAACGTGGTAAATGCCAGTCATGCGTATGATTCCGACTACCGACTGTTAGTGGGGCCAATCAGTGGCTGCGGCTTTGCCGGATGCTACCACCGCGAAACGATCACTCATGCGGAACTCCGATTTGATCCCGATAGTTCGAATCCGTCAGAATGTACCCAACCCTAAGCAGGGCAAGTGTATATAAATTTTAAGCCTTTAGAATCAATTGGATAAAATTAAAAATAGCCTAAATAAATTGACTTTTAAAGATAACATATTGATTTCCCGTTAATTTATAAAGCACGGTAGGATGGGTAGAGCGATAGCGAAACCCATTTACTCAAACCAAATCGTAACTATTCAGCGTAATTTTTTATTTAAAATCAATGAATTGATAGTGCTGTTATTATCGTTGAATATAAAATTATCAATTTATTCAGTTAGTTATAATTTAAGACATTCTTAATGCCTCTTATAACTCATTGAAATATTAACAATATAAATGCTGAATAGTTACACCAAATCTTTATTGTTTACTTCCGCCCAATCCAAAGGGAGATAACCTAAACGGACAAAACGATTTATCAGCATGTTTATAAGTTATGAGCTACCAGGAAATTTCAGGTGAGTTTTGGGAAATTGTTAAGCCTTTACTGGAACAGTTCAAACGCAAGAAATCGGGCGGCACTAAACCCCTCGATTTCCGAACGCTATTGAATGGCATCTTCTATCTCCTCAAAACCGGCTGTCAGTGGGCGTTTTTGCCGAGTTGCTACGGATCGAAAAGCACGGTTCATGAACATTTTCAACGCTGGACTAACGCCGGTGTTTTCGCTGAGATGTTCAGACTGGGGGCTGGCAAGTACGAGGAACTCCAAGGATTCAAGTGGGATTGGCAGTCCATGGACGGTAGTCTGGTGCAGGCCCCTACGCGCTAATCGACGGGTTTATCGGAGGAAGGCGTAGGCAGAAACCCCCACGGATCGCGGTAAGTGTGGCAGCAAAATTCACCTTTTGGTAGATCAGGAAGGGATGCCCTTGGGTGTGGCCCTGGCGGGCGCCAATGTTCACGACAGCCGGTTAGTGACGGCCACAGTCAACGGTCGCGCCTTGCCTGCGTCGGAAACTTAGGCCACGGATGAAAAGCCGCACCTCTGTTTGGATAAAGCGTACGATATGAAACGCGTTGAGATCGAAGTGCTCAGTCTCGGCTACACGCCGCACATCCGGCGAATTGGGGAGGAAAAACAACAGGATGCTCAGCGCAATCATCCTGCCAGACGCTGGGTAGTCGAGCGTACCTTTGCCTGGTTGAAAGGATTTCGGGCTATCAGGACCCGTTACACATGTAAAGGAGTCAACTATTTAGCGTTGTTCCATCTAGCTTGCGCTCTTATGCTCACTCGGCGGCTAGAGGCTGTTGCTCAGCATATTGTGTGCCGGATATCCTCTAAGCGGCTGCAACATGGCCGGCATCGAGACAGTTCCCGGTTTCGGCATTAAGGCGCTGAAAAAATTGTGCCGGATCGACAAGCGCGGCAGTAACGCCGATTGCGGCCAAGCGCTGTCCCAGACCGCTTTGCCGGAAAAACCTGGGTATCGGCAAAAACAAGCGCCAGGATTTTGCTGCCCAATAAAACTTGGACAACCGTGATATCGTCAAATTTTTCAATGCGCACCGGTTGTTGCCGAATACGTGAATAATGAAGACTTACTAAACCCACAGTCATTGCTGTTAAGCTCAATACGGTCAATATAAGCAGTTTTTTTGATTTTCATAGGCAACAGGATATTGTTGAGCAAGGTACGCATTTATTATTTTTTGATTAAGCCCAATAGTCCCTTGATCAACGCCAGCGGCGTTGGCGGGCAGCCCGGTATCGTCACATCGACCGGAATGACATTGGCCACAGCGCCGCAACTGGCATAAGACACACCGAATTCACCACCGCAGACCGCGCAATCACCGACGGCTATCACCCATTTTGGGTCCGGCGTCGCTGTGTAGGTACGGAGCAGCGCCGTTTGCATGTGCCGCGATACCGGGCCGGTTACCAGCAGCACATCGGCATGGCGCGGCGATGCGACAAAATGAATGCCGAAACGCTCTATATCGTAATACGGGTTATTGAGCGCATGGATTTCAAGCTCGCAGCCGTTACAAGAACCCGCATCGACTTCCCTGATCGCAATACTGCCGGAAAACCGTTTGTCGATATGGCGCTTGATCTCGATGCCGAGCCGTTCCAGTTCATCATCGCCCGGTCTCTTGACACGCTCGGTCACGATACCCGTTTTCAGTATTTTTCTAAAAAGTCTCAACATAGCCAATCCTATAAATCATTGCCTGAATAAGAGCCGTTCAGGGATTTGTTGCAGACGGGAAAATCCGGCACGATATTATTCAGCACGAGCTTTTCCAGCACAGGCCAATTGAGCATACTGGGATCGCGCGGGTAAAAACGGGCGATTTTATTGTCGCCATCGAAACGGATAAAACTGACAATTTCACCGCGCCAGCCTTCAACAATGCCCAGCCCCTCGCTGTCGGCTTTAGGCGCCCTCCATTCGGTGACAAGGGCGCCGTCGGCGAGCTGGTCGATAAGGTCTTCGATCAGGTGCAAAGACGCATTGATCTCCTTGTCCCTAACCCAGAACCGGGACGCGATATCGCCTTGTGTTTCGAGCGGAACCCGGACCTTTACGCGGTCGTAAGGCGCATAAGGGGCGTTCTTGCGCACATCAAAACGCTGGCCGCTGGCGCGGCCGACATAACCTAATGCGCTGAACGCGGCGGCAATCTCCGGTGCGAGAAATCCCGCCGTATAAAGCCGGTCTTCCAGCGAGGAATTCAGGTCCAGTGCGGTAATCACTTCGGACAGTTCCTTACGCAAGCGGGTGATTTCCTGTTTAATCACGATGCAATCATTTTCCGACACATCGCACGCGACACCGCCGGGGATAATCCTGTCCATCAGCAGGCGATGCCCGAATACGTTTGCGTTATTGCGCAACCACTGTTCACGCAAGCGCGTAAACTGCATTTGTGCAAACACGAATGCGACATCGTTACAAATGGCGCCTATATCGCCCAAATGATTGGCGATGCGTTCGCGCTCCGCCAGAATGCCGCGTATCACGGCCGCCCGCGGTGGAATGCTTATCTCCGCCGCCTGTTCCATCGCGCGGCACGCCGCCCAGCAATGCCCGACCGTGGTATCACCGGATATACGCCCGGCCAGGCGCGCCAAGGCTTCGGGCGTCCTGCCCTCGGCAATCTTCTCGATGCCCTTGTGTACATAGCCCAAGCGCTCTTCCAAATTTAAAATCAGTTCGCCGACGGCCTGGAAGCGGAAATGTCCCGGTTCAATGATCCCTGCGTGCACGGGACCTACCGGGATTTCATAAACGCCGGCGCCATGAGCTTTGATAAAGGGGTAGTCCATATCGGGCGGCGTAATGTCTTGCGGTTCGCCTTGCACGGGAAAATCCTTACGCAAGGGATAACTGTGCCTGGGCCATGCCTGGTGGCGCGTCCATTTGCGGTTATCGGGATGGCCGCTAAAGCGGATGCCGAACATATCCTGGGTATGCCGCTCGCTACGGTTGGCGGCCGGATAAACCGTGGCCTGAGACGGCAATTCGGGTTTAGCGCCGCCGATAATCGTTCTTAGCACAATATAAACGCCTTGTTTTTCAAAGCAGGTATTGACCAGGAATTCCCCGGCGAGCTGCTCGGCCCAGCCTGCGGCCCAACGCAACTGCTGCCGGCAAGCCAGCTCGGCAAAGCGCTGCCAATGACGGCTCTCGATTTGCCAGACAGCGTTTGGCGGCGCATTGTGCTGTGCGACGCTAATGTCCGCACTCAGTTGGTTTAAAAAATCTGTCGCCCAGTCGGCCTTCATAACGGTGCGCTCCCTGAAATCAATACGGTCGCCTCAGAAAACCAGTCGGCCAGGAAGCCCGGAATGGCGAGGCCCAACCATAGCACCAGAGCCAGGTGTATCATGACCGGCAATAAATTGGCCTTAACCGGCATCTGGCCTTCGGGCCTGTCGCCATAGACCATCGGCTGTATGTGCCTGAACAAGCCGGCAAACGCGATGCCGATGCCGAGCAACAGCAGCGGCGTTAGCCACGGGTAGCTGTGCATCGTCGCCAGCAGCACGAGGAATTCACTGGTAAATACGCCGAATGGCGGAAAACCCGCAATCGCGACGGTGCCGATCAACAAGCCCCAGCCGATGCGCGGCTGGGTCTTTATCAGGCCGCGAATCTTGCTCATATTTTGCGTGCCGGCAAGCTGCGCGGCATGGCCGACCGTGACGAAAATGGCGGACTTCGTCAACGAATGCACGGTCATGTGCAGCAATGCCGCGAAGGTCGCCATCGGTCCGCCGATGCCGAACGCAAAGGTCATCAAGCCCATGTGCTCGATTGACGAGTAACTGAACAGGCGTTTAATGTCTTTCTGCCGGTGCAGGAACAGTACCGCGACTAAAAACGACAGCAATCCAAAACCCATCATCAAATGGCCCGCGATAAGACTATGCGTTGCGCCATCGACCAGCATCTTGTTGCGGACGACGGCGTACAGCGCATCATTCAGCAACAGGCCCGATAAGATTGCCGACATCGGCGTCGGACCTTCGGAATGCGCATCGGGCAGCCAGTTATGCAACGGCACCAGGCCGATCTTGGTGCCGTAGCCTATCAACAGGAACACAAAGGCGATTTCGAGAATTTCCGGGTTCAGTTGATCGGCATGTTCAAATAACACCGACCATAACAAGGCACTGTCGCCCAAATCGCCGATCTGCACGGCGGCGTAATACAGCAGGATGGTGCCGAACAAGGCCTGGGCGATACCGACGCCGCACAGGATGAAATATTTCCACGCCGCCTCGATCGATTCCGGCGTGCGGTACAGGCTGACCAGCAACACCGTCGCCAGCGTCGCGCCTTCCATCGCCACCCACATGACGCCGATGTTGTTGGTCGTCAACACCAGGTACATCGCCAGCATAAAGCCCTGGTACATCGAGTAGTACAGCTTCAAGCGCGCGTCATTCAATTTGCCCAGTTCTTTTTCATGTGCCATATAAGGCGACGAAAAAATGGATGTCGTCAGGCCGACAAAAGCCGTCAGCACGATCAGGTACACATTGAAGGGGTCGACCAGGAAAGCTTTTTGCGCGGACAGCAAGGTTCCGCCGTTCAACACGTTAACGGCCAGCCACAGCGTTGCGAGCAAACTTACGGCATTCAAGCGGATATTGATTAAACCCGTGTCGGCCTTATGCCCGGCAAAGGCAAAAAAAATGATGCCGAACAATGGAATCGATAATAAAAAATAGGCGGCGATCATTTATCCACCTCATGCAAGCGGTTTAATAAATCGACGTCCAGCGAATCGATGCTGGTGCGGATGTGCAGGAAGAAAATACCGAACAGCACCGCCGCGACCAATACGTCGAACGCCACGCCCAATTCGACGACCATCGGCATGCCGTTGGTCGCGACGATGGCCGCGAAAAACAGGCCGTTTTCTATCGACATGAAACCGACTACGTGCGCGATAGCCTGGCGGTGCGCGATCATCAGCAGCATGCCCAGCAATACGACCGAAAGGCTGACGGCGAGCGCATTCAGCATGACCGCCGTCGTGGTGTGCACAATGGGGTGCAAGACATAATAACTGAACACCATCAGGCTTGCCCCGCCCAGCATGATGGTTGTTTTATTCGTCAAGGCCTGGACGTCGCGGTGCATATTCATGGTTATCACTTCGCGCCTTAACATCCACGGGATGAAGACCACTTTCAGCGCCAGCGTTAATCCGGCGGAAATGTATAGATGATGATTGTCTGTGCTATAAGCGACCAACACGGTTGTGATCGTCAGCAACAAGCCTTGTAAGCCGAACACAAAAATCATGCGTAACAAGCGGCTTTGCCCCAGCATTAAAAACGAGGTAAGGCCGATCAGCGCAGCCGTCGATAAAATGGCCTGCGTATAAATATCCATCGTTGATAGCGCCATTAGTGTGATACCTCGAGAATGATGTGGCTCAGTAGTCCCAGCAAGCCTAATAAATAGGCAAAGCTGAGATATTCCTGCACCCTGAACAAGCGCATTTTAGCCAGCAAGGTTTCGGAAATTGCCAAGGCTATTGCCAGTACCGCGAGTTTGGCGATAATCGCGAGCAAACCGTACAGCAAGGCTTCTGCGGTAAATGTTTCGGCAATACCCCACGGCAAAAAGATATTGGCGATCAATACGCCGTACAGCATCAACTTCAACTGGCTGGCCCATTCGATCAACGCCAGGTGGCGGCCGCTGTATTCCAGGATCATCGCTTCATGGATCATCGTCAATTCCAGGTGCGTCGCCGGATTATCAACAGGGACCCGGCCGGTTTCGGCGACGCCGACCAATATCAGCGCAAACAGCGCAAATACAAACGACGGACGCAGCACCAGGCCTTCATTTAAGACATGGGCGATCGCAACCGATAAATTGGTCGTCGATGCCGCCATCGCCAAGGTAAAAACCGCCATCAGCATCGCGGGTTCCGCCAATGATGAAATCGTCATTTCCCTCGATGAACCCATGCCGCCGAAGGCCGTACCGATGTCGAGGCCGGCCAATGCCAGGAAGAAGCGCGCAAAGGCAAAAAAGCCCACCATGACGATCATGTCGGCGCCGGCCGAGGTCGGCAAATCAACGGCGATCAACGGCACAACGGACGCGGCCATCAGCGTCGCCGAAAAAATAATGTACGGCGCCTTGGTAAATATCCATGAGGCTTGTTCGGCGACGACCGGGTGTTTCCTCGTCAATTTGAGCAAATCCCGGTACGGCTGCAATAACGACGGCGGCTTGCGGTTTTGTAAGCAGCATTTGCACAGCTTGAGCCAACCGGCCAACAGCGGCGCCAACGACACAAACAAAACGGTTTGCAGGATAGCGATTAACCCGTTCATTGACTGACCACCCATAACATTAGTAATAAGGTTACAAACGAATAGCCGAGGTAGGTGCGGATATTCCCCGTCTGGATGCGCCCGACCCGCTTGGCGAGGCTGTTGACGCCGCGCTCGATCGGCTGGTACAGGCGCGGCCAGCTATGGTCATGGATATGCAGGTGATAATGTACCGCCGCGACATCCTGGTCCATAGCGCCCTGCATAGTCTTGTCTATGCGCTCGTCAATCAGCCAGGCTTTCGCAAAAATCCGCCGCAGCGGCATCGTAAACGCGCCGGAACTGTATTGCATGCGCGACGTTACGCCGCCAAAACCGCAATCCCAGGTAGCCGCCCTGCGCATCGTTTTGGTCTCCGGGCTGCGGCGCAGATACCAGAATGTCGCAGAGCCGGCCAGCAGCGCTGCAAGCAGCACCAGCGGCGGCGAATACGAGGCCTGCTCGGCGGACACCGGGGCCAGCCACAACCAGCCCAGCGCCGAATCATTCGGCATCGTTTGTTCCAATAATTGCGCCGATACGCTGTTGATCAAATGGATGACCAGGCCAGGGAAAATACCGAACAAAAAGCATAAGGCCGCCAACAAGGCAGGTCCTGCCAGCATGGATTTATCAGTGACTTCATGCGCTTTTTCACTGTGATGCGAACGCGATTGCCCCAGGAAGATCAGCCCGAACACCTTGACAAAACATGCGGCAGCTAAGGCCGCCGTCAAGGCCAGGGCCGCCGCGGCGACCGGGATCAGGCTGCGCAACACGCCGTTATCCAGCACATCGGCCTGCAACGCGGCCTGGAAAGCCAGCCATTCGGACACGAAACCGTTAAACAGCGGCAATGAAGAAATACTCATACAGCCGACCAGGAACAGCAGGCTGGTCTGCGGCATTTTTTTAATCAATCCGCCCATCATATCGATATTCAATTCATGGGTTTGGTGATGCAATATGCCTGCACCAAGAAATAACAGGTTCTTAAACAAGGCATGGTTGAAGGCATGCAGCAACGCCGCCAGGAATGCCAACGCGGTCAGTTGCGGATGGCCGTTGTCGAGGAAAATCATCGCCAGCCCCAACACCATGACGATAATGCCGATGTTCTCGACGGAACTGTAGGCCAACAGGCGTTTCAGGTTAGGCTGCATCATCGCATACAGGATACCGCCCAAGGCTGAAACAGTCCCCAGGATTAACAGCACCACACCCCATTGCCATTGCACATCGCCCAAGAGGTCGAAACAAAAACGCACCAGGCCGTAAACGGCAACCTTAAGCATCACGCCGCTCATCAGCGCCGAGATATGCGACGGCGCGGCCGGGTGTGCTTCCGGCAACCAGACATGCACCGGGAATATGCCGGCCTTCATGCCGAAACCCAGCAAAGCTAGGCCGAAAGCGATACTCCCCCAAGTCGTCGATAACTGCGCGTTACGCAAGGCGTCAAAGGTAAAGCCGTCGGAAAAGCCGGCCAGTACGCCGAAACCCAGGATAATCGCTAAGGCCCCGACTTCGGCCATCAACAAATACAGGAAGGCCGCCCTGCGGTTAGCCGGGTGTTCATGCTGGAACGCGACCAGGAAATAACTTGCAACCGACATCAGTTCCCATGCGATCATGAACATGAACGCATCATCGGCCAGCAGCACCAGCAACATACCGGCAACGAACAAGCCGGTAAACAAGCCCAGCGCGGCAAAAGGATGCCGGTCTTCTTCGTAGGCATTGACATAAGCCGGACCGTAAAGGCTGACGGTGCTTACCGCTATACCGATGATCAGGAAGAAAAAGCCGGACAGGCCGTCGAACCGGACATGCCAGGGCAACCACGGCAAGCCTAAGCTGATCCGGTCGGTGATAATGTCTGTACTGATCAACACGCTTAAACCCGCCAACACTGCGAAAATGCCGGACATGCCCAGTAATACAAACACCGCCTGCTTTAGCAAAACCGGGAAACGCTGTTCATCGAGGCTGCAAAAAACCAGTTCCTGGCCGTCTTTAATGGTATTCGGGTATTTTTTAAAGCCATACCGGCTAAGCGCCGCCAGGTTGTCCCGCTGGTTCATCAGCAGCGCCAGCAAACCGGAAGCAAAGCTTAAAAGCACAGCAGCATAAGCTAATATAAGAATCATGACTCCCCTCTATAGTGTAAGGCCGGGATGTCTGAGGTAACTCCCAGGACCAGGCGGGACGGGGTTTGCAACCCTGTCCCAAACGTTTTGATATTGTCGCTATCCTTGAATCCTGCGATAAACCTTGCGAACGGGGTAACAGACCCCGTCCGGTATCCTGCCTAAGACAGGATGCCGATCATTTCCTGTCATCCGCCGTCATTAAGCGCGCGGCAAGCGCATGATCAGAAAAGGTTTCCAGCGCCTGGCCTGTTTTCCGGCATTGCCCGCCTTGCGCTTCGTAATTCAGCCTGAAATCATGGATAAATGCCATGACGGTATGATCGATTAAATAACCGTCCGAGAAATCGAAAACAATCGTCTTGCCCTTGTCCAGATTGGCGAGCGCCTGTTTTAACGGCAGGAAATTTGAAAACAGCGCAGAACCCAAGAGTTTGACTACCCAGGTGCCGTCAGCTTGTTGCGCTACAGTAAAATGAATCTTGAACAAATTGCTGAGCCAAACGCCGCGCAGCAAACTAATAGCCAATTTGACAGTAATGCCCAGCGCGACACCGGCCAGTAAATCCACCGCCAGCACGCCGGTGATCGTGACTACAAACATCAATAGCTGTTCTTTGCCAATATTCTCTACTTGGGCGAAGGCTTTTGGCGAAGCTAACCTATACCCGGTATAGACCAGTAATGCCGCCAATGAGGCCAGCGGAATACGCTGTATCAGGCCTGCAAACAAGGCAACAAAAAGCAGCACAAACAAGCCGTGGAAGAAATTGGCCCAGGCCGTTTTTGCGCCGTTATCGATATTCGCCGAGCTACGGACAATTTCGGCAATCATCGGCAGGCCGCCGATTAATCCGGAGATAAAATTGCCGATACCGATTGCCGTTAAATCCCTGTCCAGGTCGGAAGAGCGCTTGTAGGGGTCCAGTTTATCGACCGCCGCCGCGCTCAATAAGCTTTCAAGACTGCCCACCAGGCTGATGCTCAGCACCGCTTCCCAAAATGCCGGCGTCGTTATTTTGGAAAAATCGGGAAAATAAAAACCCGCTAAAAAATTATCGGGAATCGCAACCAGGTAGCCCGCCCCGGCAGTTGTCGTCTGCTGGGCCAAGCCGAAATGCCAGGCAAACAGCATCCCCAGCAGCACGACAATAACAGGGGCCGGGATTCGGGTATTGATTAGCGGCCAAACCACCAGTATTTCCAAGCCCAGGAAACTGATCAGGACCGTTTGCGTATTCATATTAAGCAAACTATGCGGAATCTGTGCAATGATCGAAAACAGGCTGCCGGGGTTCGGCGTCACGCCCAGCATCACATGGGTTTGCGTAGCAATAATAATCAGCCCGATCGCGGCGAGCATGCCATGCACTACCGAGGCGGGAAAAAACGCACTCAAGCGCCCCAGCTTAAAAAAGCCCATTAAAACCTGTACCACACTGGCGACGACAATCGCCGCCAGCGTATAACGATAACCGGCCAGCGCATCGCCTTCACCCAGCGCCTGCACCGCCGCCAACACGACGACAATCAATCCGGCGGCGGGGCCGTTGATGGTCAGGTAAGAACCGCCGATCCGCGATACCAATACGCCGCCGATAATCGCCGTGATAATGCCCGCCGACGGCGGAAAGCCGGAGGCCAGCGAGACGCCCAGGCATAACGGCAAGGCAATCAGGAAAACCAGGAATCCTGACGGCGCATCATTGCGCCAGTTTTCTGTCAAACCGGCCAGGCCGGTTTGGGGTATAGCCGGTAAAGCATGCTTGTTCATGTCACTCCTTGTATGAGTTGCCGTGAATTTAGGGATTAATGCATTGACAGGGAATTAACCTGAATATCCTCTCTCAATTCCCAGCCTAATTTACTCCAAAAAGACGCCGCCGTGCGGCTATTGTGCTTGACGAAGACATGGTATTTGCTTATGCCTTGCTCATGCAGCGCGGTAAGCGCTTGTTCGACCAATGCCCGCCCGACGCCTTGCCTGCGATATTCGGCGGCGACCGCCAAGTGGTACAAATAGCCGCGCCTGCCGTCATGGCCGGCCATGACGGCACCGACCAGCAGGCCGCCGCGCCATGCCGCGCTGCAACACCCCGGATTGCGTTCCAGGAACTTGCCGAACATTCCAGGATTATCGTCGGTACGCAGCACGACGGCGTCCATTGCGCGCCATAATGCGTACGCGGCGTCAAAATCTTCCGCACGCAACGGGCGGATGTCGATTCCATCCCGGCTCATGGTAACTCGCAATAAATATTCCCCTTGTCACAAGAAAAAAACATAGTCCACGAAAATCACGAAAGACACGAAAAAATAATAGAAAACATCGTATTGTAGTGTTTTTCGTGCTTTTCGTGGACAATTCTTTTAGTGGATTTAATACGTTGTGCTGCGAATCTGTGGTGGTTTATTTTTTGCCAGTTACCCCTATATAGCGATAACCGGCCATCGCATCGCCCGCACCCAGAGCTTGTACTGCTCCCAGGACCACGATGATCAGGCCCGCCGCCGGGCCGTTAATGGTAATGAACGAGCCGTTGATGCGTGACACCAGCATGCCGCCGATGATTGCCGTGATAATACCCGCCGATGGCGGAAAGCCTGAAGCCATCGCGATACCCAGGCATAACGGCAGGGCAATCAAAAAAACCAGGAAACCCGATAACAAATCGCTACGCCAGTTTTCCTTTAACCCTGCCCAGCCGGCCTTTGGTAAGTTAATCCCGTTCATTGCTTCATCCTCGCCTGCAAGTCATATTGCCTGCTTAAAAGCAATTACTGAGCCAAACTGGTATGCATTTTATAATGCAATGATTTGCAATGAATATTTAAAAACTTTCGATCCTGTTTATAAGGCTTGTCCGGGAATGGCCGGTGCAAAACAACCGGCTAGTGGTTGTTTTGCACCGGCTATCTTTAAAGCTTACTTGGCTAGGAGTGACGCATTGACAGGTTTTCTATTTTCGTATCGACTGGAATCGCCCAAAGCATATCTACGAAATCGCCTACTATTGATATTTAAATGATAATTAAAATCAAACGATTACACGTTTGGTACGCTGTTTATGCCCAACAATGGGTGTACATTGATGTCGGGCAAAACAGCGTGCCCGAGCTACGTGGCTGACCATTCAAAACCCGCCGAAACCGACAACAGGCAGATATTGGAAGTGTTTGTCCAAAGTCAAAACCGGAACGGCATGGCGTTGGGCAATCGTTGCAATCAACACCAGTTTCATGAAGGCCGTTCCAGGTCACGTAATTGTTGCCAGTTACCCTCAATGTCTACTGAGCCTCGGCACTTAAGCAATTCCTGGCGTTGTTTAAAACGGATATATTCATCAATCGCTAGCGTGATGCCTTCTTTGGCGGTTTTGGCTTGGGTGTAAGCCAGTAGCTGTTCCAGGATAGTGTTGTCTAGGGAAATGGTGGCTTTCATAGTGTTCTCTCTGAAATTTAATTCATTATGGGAGGATACGGTTTTGCTGTGGCAAGCTATCGGCTATTCCTTTGCCAATACTGTTTTCAAATCGAAAAAGTGCGTGCCGGCAAAGCGCAAGTGGCGTGGTTGGCCTGCCAGGGTCAGCGGGATTTCTACCGAATCGGCATTATCGGGAGCATCGTGTTCAACGATGGCGAGTTTGGCTTCGGTTGCTATTCTAATCCGAATGTGTGATTGTTCCATATCGTTCGGCATGATTACTGAATGGCATTAATAACCGCCGCAACATCAGGGGTTAAAAGCTTGGTTCTATATGTGTTTTAGGGTCTTTTCAGCCCACCTCTTAAAGTTTAAGAAATAGGAGGACAAAAAGGCGGTTAGGGTTATAAACCGTGGATATTGGAGTACAAACCTAGGTTTGTACTCCAATGAAAAGGCATTTAGAGCTTAAATCGCCCCTTCTTTCAAAAAGTCCCTGAAACCCATATTGAGCCAAAAGCTTAAGCAAAAGATTTTGAATATTATCCAGTGGATGCTCATTTTCCAAAGTTGTGAGAGCTTTTCACCCAAAAACGTTACGACTCCACCTCCCGGTGTCCGCGACGGGTGTTTTTCCTGGCAGGGATAATTGGGTCAGGTGCAAATAAATACCTTCCCTTTCTTACGCCATCCGATAGGTCACCCCGTTTTTTTGGATATTTAATTTGTACCTGATCTCGGTTTTGTAGTAATTTAACTAATTGATTTATAGTATTTATTCTTATCAATGCGTAATTCCTATTAGCTAATAACCCTCTTTGGCATTTCCGGGCAATGCTCTTAAAATAACAACAATACCGTCCCAAGAAGCGCATATAAACTCTAACGATGCACTTCTCGCGCCTTAATCCTATCGAGTTGAAGCTATGTGAAGAGGATGGCGTTGCGGCCTTTTTAACTACCCCTTTTGGAACCTGCCATGAAACTGCAACATGTTGATATACATAATGCGATTACCGCATTAAGCTCCGCATTGGATTTAGTGGGGGTTGATGAAGTCATGCACGGCAAGCGGGTTGCCGTCATCGCCAGGGCGATTGCGATGCGTCTGGGCTGGCCCGAGCCTGAGTGCCTGTCTATTCTCTATGCGGGCATGCTGCATGATTGCGGGGTTTCCAAAATACATGAGCACCGGCAGCTTACCGCAACATTGGAATGGGAGGGCGCCGAGGAACATTGCATTCGCGGCGCTGATTTTTTGTCGGATTGCCAGCCGTTGTCGCATCTGTCCGCCGAGATTCGTTACCATCACACGCGCTGGGAGCGGCTGCTGGAGCTGCCTGTCGACCCGCGCATACGTTTACGCGCCAACCTGCTGTTTCTTGCGGACCGGGTTGATGTATTGCAGGCGCCATTGCTTAACAGCAGCACGATCCTGATCGAGTATCCTGCGATTATCGCGCGCATAAAAACGCTGTCAGGCCTATTGTTTGCGCCGGAATTAGTCGATGTCTTTTCTGAAATAGCCGATGTCGAGGCTTTTTGGTTGGCAATGGAGCCGGACTATTTGGATGAAGACTTGCGCCGCATAGGCAAAGATATACTGGCGGTTATGCTCGATATTCCCGCGCTGAAAGAGTTGGCGCGGTTGTTTTCGCGGGTGGTGGATGCAAAATCACCTTATACCGTTGAGCACTCGGAACGGGTTGCGCTTATCGCCAGGCAGCTGGCGGCCGATTCCGGTGTTGACGACTACACACTGGACCAGGTTGAAATCGCCGGTCTGTTGCACGATATAGGTAAGTTGCGGGTATCTGAAGACATCATTGATAAGCCTGCTATGCTGACGCCGGAAGAACGAGCGATCATGCACCGCCATAGCTATGATACCTTCCGCATCCTGCAGCGTGTATTTAATGATTCTAAAATTCCCGTATGGGCAGGATTTCACCATGAAACCCTGATAGGCGACGGCTATCCTTTTAAAAACGCTAACCAGGAACTGGACCTGGAATGCCGTATTATTGCCGTTGCCGATATTTTCCAGGCCTTGGCGCAGGAAAGGCCTTATCGCCACACGATGACGCTTGAGTATATCCTCAACGACTTGCAATCGCGCGTTACGGCAGGTCGTCTCGATGGCGACGTGGTCGCTAAATTGACGGCTAATGCCGAACGTTATTACCGGCTTGCCGTCGCATAAATCAATACTACTCGGTTATCAAATACAATGGCGCGCCCTGCATGAACCCGATTTCTTCGCTATCCCGGAAAAACAGGCGGCGTTGGCTAACTGCCTGCCGCGAGTCGAACGCTGGGTTGCTCAATTCCTTGATGAGCTCGAAGGCTGCGAATCCAGGTAAGCTAAGCGCTTCAGGCAATTACGCTCAATACACATCCCTGACGTAGCGTTTGTCTTTTTTCAATTGATTAACGTAATCAATGGCTTGCTGTTCAGAGCGCTTGCCGTGTGCGGCGATGACGTCGTGCAGCGCTTTATCGACATCCTTCGCCATCCGGTAAGCGTCGCCGCAGACGAAGAAATAGCCGCCTTGTTCCAGCCACGCAAAGAGTTCCGCACCGTTTTCACGCATCCTGTCCTGGACATAGATTTTTTCTTCCTGGTCTCTCGAGAAAGCGAGATCCAGGCAGGTTAGCACGCCGCTGGCTTGCATCGTTTCCAGTTCTTCTCGGTAGATAAAATCGGTTGCGGCGTTGCGGTCGCCGAAGAACAACCAGTTTTTGCCTTGCGCGCAGCGGTATTGGCGCTCCTGCAGGAAGGCCCGGAACGGCGCAATGCCGGTGCCGGGGCCGACCATGATCATCGGCGCGCTATCGTCTTCAGGGACCCTGAAGACTTTATTCGGCGTGAAGAAGCAGCGCACGTCGGTGGTTTCGTCAACCAAGTCGGCGAGGAAGGTCGAGCATACGCCTTTGTGTTGGCGGCCGTAGCTTTCATAGCGCACGCTCGCTACCGTTAAATGTACGCTGTCGGGATAAAGCCTGCTGCTCGATGAAATAGAATAGGCGCGATGCTGCAAAGGTTTCAGCAGCGCGATGAATTCGGCTGCCGAGAATTCGCAGTTTGCGCATTGCAACAACAAGTCCAGCGTATCGCGTCCCCATAAATAATCGGCCAGCCGCTCTTTATCGCCGGCTTCGAGAAGGCCGTTGAGTTCCTGGTTGCCGGAGCGTTTGGCGATTTCTTCGAGCAATTCCCTGCTGGGCGACTTGATTTCAAAATGTGTGCTCAAGGCGTCCCTCAAGCGCATGAGTTCGCCGTTGACGGGTTCTTCTTCATCGCCGTTGCAGCCGATGGCGTTGAGAATGTCGGCAACCAGTTCGGGGCAATTGGCCGGGAAAACGCATAAGGCATCGCCGGCTTCGTAGCTTAAACCGGAACCTGCAATCGATAGCTCATAGTGTCTCGTCTCTTTCGATGATGACGGGTCGGTGACGATGCGGTTAATTAACAGTTTGGCGGGGAAGGGGTTCTTGCGGGTATATTGCGATTTTTCATGGGCGACTGGAGACGTATCGACCACTGTTGCCGTTGTTGCGCCGCCGGCCATCTGCGGTATGACTTCGCTAATCCATGCTTCGGCAGGTTCTTCAAAATCGACGTCGCAGTCTGTGCGCGGATATATCCGTTTTGCACCGAGTTCCGCGAGCCGCTTGTCCCAATCTTTACCGGCCTGGCAAAATAAATCGTAGCTGGTGTCGCCCAGCGCCAATACGGAATACTGCATATCGGCAAGCTTTGGAGCGCTGTCGGTAGCCATTGCGTCCCATAACATCTGGGCGTTATCGGGCATTTCACCTTCGCCATAGGTGCTGGTGATAATGAGCAAATAGTCCATTGCGGCCAGCGCATCGGCTTCAACTTCATCCATGCTTTTGACCACGGGTTTCAGGCCGTGGGCTTTTGCGGCGGTTGCGGCGTCATTGGCGACGGCTTCGGCATTACCGGTCTGGCTGCCGTAAAGTATATTAATGATGCGGACATCTGCCGGGTTGACGGAGCCGGCGCTTTGAATCATATGGGTGTGCATGCCGGCAAAAAAGCCGCTTAGCCATGCGCGTTGGCTTGCGCTGTAAGGCGCGTCTAACGGGATATGAGGTATTTTCATTTAAGTCACTGATTGCGATTTTTGTATCAGCATCCCCACGGCAGACGTGGGGATACGGGTATAGAGGTATGGGATGAGCAGGATTAAGCCGCTTGTTCGGCCAGCATGCTTTGAACAATACCCAATCCGACAAGCCCGGCCAGGTATTCTTCGACGGCGGGAATGCCTGCCAAGGCCTGCCTGTTGATGGCTTCCTGCTCGATAATCCATGCGCTGGAGCCTATAGAATAAATGCTTTGTACGGAACGGTTAATCAATGCGGTCTTGTAATCATTGAGGCGCTTGCCGGCAAGCAGGCAGGCAAGCTGGTCGTCATCATAATTGCTGTAGGCTTCGCGAGTCGTTTTGACCAGGGCCTCCTGTAGTTTGCGTGGGCGTTCCGTGATGATTTTATGCGCCGCTTGCTCAATATGGTTTTGCGTGCGCAGCATTTCAGGCAGGTGTTTCAGGCTTTCACGGGCGACTTGCTGGGCTTTTTCGAGTACGGCAAAGCTGTTGATCAGTTTAAACGTCAATTGCGTATCCGTTGAGCCGTAATCGGGAATGACGCCGCCGAATAAAGGTTCTGCATGCCGGTATGCGTGCTTGACCTGGTCTATCTGCAGGCGCGCCAATTCCAGCGCTAATTCCTCGATGATTTCCTTGCGATCGAGTGACTGTTGCAGGTAATGCGCGGTTTGGGTTTTATACAGCCATAACGGCACGGCGAATTTAAAGTGCTTGCGCTCAGCCGCCCAGTTATTGAGCAGGTTGCGGGCTTTACTGGAATTGGCGTACTCGGCATGTTGTTCGAGCATCGCCAGGATAAATTGCTCATGCGCACGGGCGCTGTCGGTGTCCTCGCCCAGGCTGTGCAGCTCAACGGAGGATTTGTCGTACAGTTTTTCGAGACGGTTTTCCGGGTCGTACTGGTAAGCATTGCCGCCCGACATGCCGTTGCAGAAGCCTTTGCCGAAGCCGCCGATATTCAGCACGGCGCCGTTGGTCATGTATTCGCAGGCAAAATCGCCGACGCCCTCGACGACGGCCATTGCGCCGGAATTCCTGACCGCAAACCGGTCGCCGGCTTCGCCGTTGATGAAGGCTTTGCCGCCGGTTGCGCCGAACAGCGCAAAGTTGCCGATCAGGACGTTATTGCCGGGCGTCTTGATGCCGCCGCCGGGCGATTCGACGACGATAACGCCGCCGCAAGCCGATTTGCCTACGCCGTCATTGCAAGTACCGAGATGCGCCATACGCATACCGTCATTCAGGAAGGCGGCATAGCTTTGTCCCGCCGAGCCGTGCGTGCGGATAACCACGCTGTCTGGCGCAAGGTAACGGCGGCCGTTCGTGTGCGTATAGATAATCTTCGAATCGGCGACCTGCTGTTCGCTCAGTTCGTAAGTCAGCAGCCGCTCGATGTCGATAGCCGCCTGGCCGCCGACGGTTTTATTGCAGTTGTTCAGCTTAAAGCCGCTGCCTTCGATAACAAGCTGCTCTTGTTTGCCGGCTATCAGCTTTGCCTTAACCTGTTCAATGATGTTAGCGTCGATATTAAAGCTGGCTTCGAGGTATATCGGCTTGGCGATTTTGACGACATCGACTTGGGCCAGCATTTTATCCAGGTTGATCTGGCCTATCATGGTCGGGTGGTTGATTAAATGTAATAAGTCGGTTTTCCCGCGTATCTCTTCAAGGCTTTTATAACCCAGCATCGCCAGTATTTCCCTGACTTCATGCGCCAGGTTCATGAAGTATTGCGCGAGTACGCGCGCATCGCCTTTAAATTCCTCGTGCGCGGTGGTTAAGCCGGCCGGGCATTTGATATTGCAGTTTTTCGCCATCACGCAACGCAGCATCATTAACGCCGTCGTGCCGAATTCGAATGAGTCCGCGCCCAGGATCGCGGATTTAACGACATCCATGCCGCTTTGATGCGCACCGCTGCAACGCAATACCACCTTGTCGCGCAAGCCGTTGACAGCGAGCGCCTGGTGGACTTCGGCGATGCCGATTTCCGGCGAGCGCCCGCTGTTTTTCAGGCTGGTGACGGCCGCAGCGCCGGTGCCGCCGGTGTTGCCGGCGACATTGATGACATCTGCGCCGGCTTTGGCGACGCCGACGGCAATCGTGCCTATGCCTTCCGACGACACCAGTTTGACGCCGACTTTAACGCGCGCGGCTTTGGCGTCATGGATCAGTTGGCCTAAGTCTTCGATAGAGTAGGTGTCATGATGCGGCGGCGGGCTGACCAATTCGACTTTGGGCGTGCCGCCGCGCAATGACGCGATTTCGACCGATACTTTGGCGGCCGGTAATTGCCCACCTTCGCCGGGTTTTGCGCCTTGAGCGATCTTGATCTCGATTTCTTTAATGGCCGGGTCGGCCAGGTAGCCGGCCCAGACGCCGAAGCGGCCCGATGCAAACTGCTTGATTTTGCAGGAGCGCAAGCTGTTAAAGCGGCTGGAATGCTCGCCGCCTTCGCCGGAGTTGCTGAGCGCGCCGACGATATTGGTGCCTAGCGCAACCGCTTCGTGCGCTTCCGCCAATAACGCGCCGTGGCTCATGGCGCCGGAAGCCAGCGTCGCGGTAATCTCGTGTGCGGCTTGTACCTCGCTTAACGCAATCGGGTCGCGGGCGGTTTGTATCGTGTCTAGGTAATTTGCCAGCAGGTTGCCCGTGTCGGCAAGCGTTAACACAAGAGCATTGTCTACTACCGCAATGCTGAATTCAGCATCCTGGAAGCGGGCTTTAAAATGCGCGGCGAGTTCTTCCAGGCGTTGGGTGGATGCGTTGTCGGTCAGTTCAATCCGGTAGGTGTCATCCGTTTTGCTTAGCTTTAAGCCGCGAATCAGGTAGTTGATATTGCCGCGGAGGTTCTGCTTTCCCAGGATACGGTCGAAATCCGCACGGTTTACGGCCTGTGTGACATCGACCGGGAAGTCCATGATGTCGCGTAATGCGGCCGGCCGCAAGTCGCGCTCGAGATACAGGTTTTTCACAAAGCTGCGGTAAGCCGGCGTGATGCCGAAACGGTCGATTTGCTCATCGCTGCGTTTGTCATAACCGAGGTCAATATAGGCGATATCGCTGGCGACCGGCGATTTTTCGGGAATATATAAAATCGCCTCGTCGGTCATGTTGATATATTCCCTGACCGCGGTATTGCCGTAGGAATGGCCGGCGCCGTCCTGGCGCTCCTTGAATAGTCCCAGGAAAGGAATATCTTTTTCTTCGCGGACAGCCAGCGCTTTCTGGTGCCACTCGGTGGCGCTGGCGGCAATATCGGCATAACGCACGCCGCCGACGGATGCGTGGATATTCGGGAAATACGCCGTTAATTTAGGTTCATCGGTATCGAGATAATTAGATTCGAAAAATTCGCCGCCGATATAGCTTTCAACAGTACACAGGCCGAATTTCCCCATCGTCTTCATCAGCGATTTTTCCGCGCCTTTCTGGAATTTATCAAGGATGTATTGCTGTTCGGCAACTGCGTAATGGCTGATGACGCGGTTATGCACACTGATAGGGCAGATGGCCGACGCGCCGAAGCCCAGGATGGTCGCAATATCGTGCGGGCTGGCGGCCTGTCCGGTTTCTGCAATCAATGACGAGTTAAAACGCAGGCCTTGCCTGACGAGCTGCTGGTTGGCTGCGGCGATCATCAGCAGCGCCGGAATGGCCGCCTGGTCTTTGCTGATGTCGGTGTCGCTTAAAATGATGATGCCGGTGTTATTTTTCGCCGCCTGTTCGACGTGTTCGCAAACCGCTGTTAAAGCCTGCTCCAGGTTGTTTTCGTTTTGCTTGGCGTCGATAAAGTCAGGCGTGTACAGCATGGCTAGCGTTACCGTGCTGACGGCGGATTGCCGCTTGATTTGCTCCAACTGGGTGCGTTGCAGGACAGGCGTTTCGATCACCAGTTGTTTGCTGTATTCATCGGAAAAATTGGGTTTTGCGCCCAACGCGACGCGCAGGCTCATGCCGTCGCTTTCGCGTATCGAATCCAGCGGCGGGTTGGTGACTTGCGCAAAGCGCTGGCTGAAATAGCGCGACATGCCGCCTTCCGCGCCGGATAAGGCGTTAGGCGCGATGCCGTAACCCATTGCCGAGACTTTTTCCATGCCGGTTGCGAGCATGGGGTCCAGCAGGAATTTGAAGCTTTCCTGGTTCAAGGAATAGGCGGTATGTTGCTGGTCTATATTAAAGGCATGCGGCCTATCCAATTCAAACAAGCCCAGTTCGGACAATTCGACCTTGGGCAGTTCGGCGAGATGTAGGCAACGCTGTGCGAGCAAGGCCTGGTAGTCTTTTTCGCCGGCCAGGCGCGCCATGACCTGGTGGCTGTTGTAAGCCTCGCCGGTGCTGTGGTCGAAATACAGCATGCCGCCCGCTTCAATACGGCCGCGTTTCAGGATCTCTTTAGGCGGGAAGTCGATTTGCCCCGCTTCTGACATCACGGCGAGATAATCGCCGGTTTCGACCGAGCGTAGCGGGCGTAGGCCCAAGCGGTCCAGGCGCGCGCCGACGCGGATGCCGTCGTAGAAAATCAATGCCGCAGGGCCGTCGTTTTTTTCTTCATACAGGCTGAAATATTCCAGCATCGCGCGAACCTCGGGCGATAAGGTCGTGTCGTTTTCCCAGGCGGGCGGCATCATCGCGAGCACTGCGGTGACAATATCCATATTGTCTTCGTTGATACGGCGGGACAGCGTTTGGTCCAGGCGGCCAGAATCCGACTGGCCGCACGGGAAAATGACATGTTTGTTGTTCTGGCGGGCTATCGCGTTTTCGCTTAAGCGGTTTTTCTTATCGGTGTTGAGTTCACCGTTATGTGCCATATAGCGGAACGGTTGCGCCATAATCGTCGCGGGCGCGGTATTGGTCGAAAAACGGGTATGGAAAAATAAGGTGCTGATCTCGTGATCGGTATCGTACAAGTCCTTGAAATACGGAATCACTTCAAACGAATTCAGCCGGCCCTTGTAAACCTGGGTGCGCGAGCTCATCGACAGCGGGTAAAAGCCTTCCAGTTCGGCCCGCGTAAAGCCTTCCACTTCAATGTCCAGCAAGACTTTCTGGATGTATTTTTCAAACTCGTCGTGTGTTGCGCTAACCAAGCTGTCGGGGCGGCCGAACACGCACTGCTTGATCGGGAATTGGGCTTTTAATGCGGCTTCATTAAGGACGTTGTTATCGACGGGAATAACGCGCCATAGGATAATCGGCAGCTCCGCGGTTTTAAAATGGCGTTCAACGAGTTCCTGCGCCGCGGAATCATAGTGGTCGTGATCTTCCGGGAAAAAGAAATTGGCGACGCCGAACCGACCCGGTTCAAGCGTGGCTATCCCGGTGATTTTGCGGAAGAATTTAAGGGATAAATCAATGTTAACGCCGGCCCCGTCACCAATGCCTTCCGCGCTCATGCCGCCGCGATGCGGTATCGTGCATAAAGCTTCATGGGATTTAACCAAAAGGTCGTGGGTTTGTATGCTTTTTTTGTGCGTGATGAAGCCTACGCCGCAACTGTCTTGGGAGAGTTCTGCGTTATAAAGCATGGGTTCTTGATTACTTAATCGGGAATTTTTGTTCATTGATGCAGCCCGTTCTTCTAGTTGTGCCTTTACCCTTTTATTTTAAAGAGTACGGCGTTTAGTGTCGTTTTTTTGTTGTAATGCGCGTAGAGTCGGTGTAAAACTCATGCAGAACCACGACGAACCTTTCAGATAAATTTCATTTAGCGAAACCCGACAATTGTAATACAGTCAGGCTTATCTGTCACATGGTGATCGTGTTTTAGTCGCGTGGCTTATGAAAATTTAGATTACTTGATAGTTGATTAATATGAAAGAAATTTTTGATGTCGTTGTTGTTGGCGGTGGCATGGTGGGCGCCGCTGTAGCCTGCGGCCTGGGTGGCAGCGCTTTGAAGGTGGCGGTTATCGAGAGTTCGCCGCCGCAGCCGTTTGCTGCCGACCAGGCGCATGATTTACGGGTTTCCGCGCTCAGCATTGCGTCAAAAAACATCCTGGAGACCGTTGGCGCGTGGAGCGGCGTCGTTAATCGCCGTTATTGCCCTTTTCGGCGCATGCGGGTCTGGGAAAACGAGGGTGATACCGAGTTTTGCAGCGATGATATTAATTATCCCGAATTGGGCTATATCGTCGAGAACCGCATCACGCAACTGGCTTTGCTGGACCGTTTGCAGGATTTTGCCAATATTGAACTGGTATGTCCCGCAACTATCAGCAATATCCGTTATTGCGCCGGAAACCTTAGCGAGCTGGAGTTGGGCGATGGCCGGATACTGGCGGCGAAAGTCCTGGTCGCGGCCGATGGCGGCCAGTCCAGGGTCAGGCAATGCGTGGGTCTGGGCGTAACCAGTTGGGATTATGAGCAGCATGCCCTGGTAATCTATATTGAAACGGCGTACGGCCAGCAGGATATAACTTGGCAGCGTTTTGTGCCCAGCGGGCCGCAGGCGTTTTTGCCGCTGACCGGGCATTACGGGTCTATTGTCTGGTATAACTCGCCGGATGAGGTGAACCGTTTAAAGGCTTTGCCTTATGACGCATTGAAGGACGAGTTAGTCGCCGCATTCCCTGACTGCCTGGGCCAAGTTAACCAAGTGCTGGGTACGGCGAGTTTTCCGCTACGCCGCCAACACGCCCAGCATTATGTCAAACCCGGTGTGGCTTTGGTTGGCGATGCGGCGCATACGATTAACCCGTTGGCGGGGCAGGGCGTTAATATCGGTTTGCTGGATGCGGCGGCATTGGCCGAGGTGTTGCTTGAGGCGACTGCTAACGGTTGCCTTGATATTGCCGATTTGGCCGTGCTGAAGCGTTATGAACGGATGCGTCGTATTGAAAATTTAAAAATGATGACGGTCATGGATGTTTTTTACCAGGTTTTCAGTAACGACATCTTGCCGGTGAAGCTTTTGCGTAATTTGGGCTTGGGGTTGGCCGAGCGGATTTGGCCCGCAAAAAATAAAGTGATGCGCGGTGCGATGGGCTTGGAGGGCCATTTGCCCAAACTGGCATTGGGCAAAAAATTGGTATGACCAGCCGTAGGACGCGCCGCGCCCTACGTTGGGAGAAACCATGCTTATTCCCTTAACACTGCATCGCATAAAGCCGGCAGTTCCGGCGCTTTGTCGGGTACCGGTTTTTTAATTGCCGGTTGTTTGGCTTCCGCCGAAAACCACCAGGCCAATCCTGCGTCGCAGCCGTCACCTGACGGCAGCGGTTCTTGTCCGATACATTGTTTATTGCCCGCCGGACATTTCAGGCGGACATGAAAATGGTCATCATGCTTCCACCACGGACGGATTTTTCTCAGCCAGTCGTGCGCGGTTTTGCGCTTGCAGAGTTCGCGTTTCACACTGGGATTGACGAAAATACGGTCAACTTCAGGCATGCGCGCCGCCGCTTCCAGCACTTGTTCATTGGTCGATGACCATTGCGCGTAATCGATGTTATCCGAGCCGTCAATCAGCACTGATGAGGCGTTCCAGGTTTCGCGCTCATTAAAGCTGAGTATCCGGCTTTCCGCCTGTTTTGACAGTAAAAACCAGATATCCACATCAAGCCCGGTCTGGTGGCTGCGATGCCCGCTCAATGTCGGTCCGCCCCGCGCTTGCCCCATATCGCCGACCAGCAATACGCCCAGCCCCTGTGCGGCGGTCGCTTGTCCAAGGCTTTCGATAAATTGTTTTAAGTCAGGATGCCCGTAAACGCGATTCCGTGACAAGCGCATCACTTGGTAGCCCAGACCGTTAGGCGGCAAGGATACCGCACCGCTCAGGCAGCCTGCGTTATAAGCGCCGATGCTCTGCGCGGTCGCATCGATTTGCGCGGGTTTAGTGACCATCGCCCATTGATTTGCGCGGCATTCAATACCCGGCAATAACAGCGCGATAAGCCATAGGAATATAATTTTTAACACATCATCACCTGGGAAAAACACGGAAAAGAAGGCCGATTTTACACGATGAAGGGCTGGTCTGGCGTTGTTCATCCGGGATTTAACGCTATTACCGGAAGGATTTTTGCGAGGTCTTGTTTTTTATAGGCTTTTTAATGACAACAAATGATCCAGGCCTATCAAGCCTTTTAATGATTCAATGCGCGGCCGTCTCAATTGATTGTGACGGTTTTTGTCGCCGAGTTGTTGGTATAAACCCCGTCTTTCTCGATCGATTCCGCACTTCCTGAGATGCTGACCGCTCCTTTTGCCGATGCTTTTACTTTGAGCTGTATTTGCTTGTTTGCGCCGCTGCTGATAGCGCCCAAGCGGCAAACGGTGACCATGCCTTTCACGCAACTGCCCTGGGCCGGGGTAACGGAATCCAGGCTCAATGTTCCGGGCAGGTTAATGACGACATTGGTTTGGGCGGCGCTGGCCGGTCCCAGGTTCGCGGCGGTAAACGTGTAGCTGTATTGACGGCCTTGCAGGGCCGTGTTCGGTGCGCTTACGGTCAGGCGGATGTCGGCGCTTTTTTGCTTGTTCGACAGCGTATCGCGCAGGAATACGTCGGTTACGTTGTCGGCATCATCGGCTGTTAAATCTTTGGCAGCGCTTTCAAATGACATAAAACGTCCGTCCGCGGATATATCCGGCCTTGCCTGGAGCAGCAGCGAATCGCCGGTGCTTTGCAGGTTTTGCGCGGTTATATTGATGCGGGAGGTCTTGCCGGTTTGGCGGTCATGGATAAAGGTATCCCAAGCGCCGTTAGTGTCGTCTGCAACCAGGTTGGAGGCCTGGGACATAAAACCGACAAAACGCCCGCTTGCGGAAATCGTCGGCATTATTGAGCTGCCGTCGGCATTCTTGGTTATTTTTACGCTTTTTTTATTAGTGCGGTCATAGACGAAAATATCTGCATTAAAGTCGTCGGTGTCGTCCGCAACCAGTTTGCTTGAGCCGGAGGAAAATACGATAAAACGGCCGTCGGTCGAAATCGCAGGTTGCTTGCTGCCGCCATCGAATCCCGTGGCGCGCACAGGCTGGCTGACCCGAGTCGTTACCCCGCTTTGGGTATCGCGCAGGAATATATCCTCGCTGCTGCTGTCGCCTGCGGCCAGGTTGTTTGAAAAAGAGCTGAAAACCACATAACGCCCGTCGCCGGAAATATCCACAATGCCGTTGCTGACGCCGGTATCGGCCTGGGCGCCTGTTGATGAAACGCTGATGCGGATGGTCTTGCCGGTTTTGCGGTTGCGCATGAATACATCCGATGCGTTGTTCGTATCATTGGCTACCAGGTTAGTTGCCGCCGAAGAAAACGCGACCGACTGGCCGTCGCCGGAAATAGCGGCAAAATGGCTTAAGTCATTGCCTTGCTCGCCGTCAGAGGCCTTACTGATGAGGCTGGTTTTATGATTGCGCACATCATGAATAAAAATATCGGCTACGATGCCATTGCTGTCGTCAGTGACCAGGTTGGACGCCGATGAGCGAAACACGACATATTGCCCGTTGGCTGAAATTTCAGGCGCGATGCCGACGTTATTAGCCAGCGGCGTCAGGTCCCGGCTGGTTCCGGTATATCGGTCATACAAAAAAATGTGCGGCAGAAAGCCGGAGGTACCGGTTAATGCGAGATAGCGCCCATCCCCCGAAAGTGAAGACCATGTCGTTGTTGCATAACTGCTTTGGTCGCCTGCCTTACTGCCGATAGACAGCGTTTCTCCTGCCGCAATAGCCGCCGCAGAGTAAGCGAGACCGAGTGCTTGCATGATGAGCCACAGTGTTTTTAGTGCCGGTTTTTTAGCGCGGCGGCTTCGTATTAAATTCATAGCGTTTGAAAATCCAGGAAGTGGAGGAAGGGATATTTTAGGGGGTAATCGATTTTTAGCAAAAACGGCTTCGATATTCGGGTGTATTCAACGGCGTTGACAGCAAATAGTGATGCGCACCGCCCATGCACCAAATTAAATTTTATTTCCGCTGGGTTCAGCAAGGATTGCACCATGATGACGCGTTGGCATCTTCCGGCAGGCATCGGCAACGAGGCTGGGATAATTGTCCAACTACCTAATAAAAAACATAAGCCGGTTATTTAAAATCAATAAGTTGTTATGTGGCGGCAAAGCCGTAGCCGGCACCGTCCAGGCATCGTCATCGTCTCGTATTAGCGCTTTATTACCCCGGAGTCATGGATTATCAAGTTGGTACAGCGTTTGCTGTACGTTTTACGATGCGGTTGCGTTAAGCCAACTTAATTTTGGCTTAACGAAGATCCATTGCCGGCGTTTCCAGGTCAATATAACAATGCCGTGCATGCCTGATGTACCGCAAGAACTATGGTTATCAACCCGAAGAAACTATCGGGCGGTTCTTTAGTTATGTTTATTCAACAGGAATACCGGTTATGCAATTGAACAATCTGCGGCAAGAACATCATTTACAAGGGCAGCCTGTGTTATTGGTATCCGCTTTGGGATTTGGGGCAGCGATTGAGGACAAGCTGAGGCAACTTTTTGAGTTGGACAGGCCCGGCAAACAAGTCTATGCCCTAGTGCAAGCGACTGAGCCGGGTATCGGGATTTTGCTGGTCAATTACGATAACCCGCTGGCCTTGCGGAAAAAAGACCTGCTGATCAATAGCCTGTATTCGGACGCAGAACTTGTCGCGGTCAGCCAAAAGCCGTTGACGGATGCGCCGATGCATCACATCCGTGGCATGCTGACGCCTGCCAGGTTGATGGCAGTGCTCGACAAGATAGCGTTGCCCGCCGTTTCGATGCCGGTATCGGCATTGCCCCAGCCTGCTCCCGCCAAGCTTGAATTAGTCCAGGCTCCGGCGCGCTTGCAGGACACTGCGGCAAGCAGCCGGAGCCTTCCCGTTGCGGTATTATCAAGCGGCAACCAGTTCAGGGCGTTGGTCGTGGATGACAGCGCCGCGATACAGAAGTCGCTGCAATTGAAGCTGGCGACATTGGAACAAATTGCCGATATTGATTTTGCCGATAGCGGCGAGGCGGCATTGGCAATGGCGGAAGCCCGGCAATACCACTTGATTTTCCTCGATGTCATGATGCCCGGCCTGGATGGCTACGAAACCTGCACCCGCTTGCGTAAAAAACCGGAATACAAAAAAACGCCCATTATTATGGTGTCGGGCAAGACTTCGCCATTGGATGAAGTCAAAGGCGTCATGGCCGGATGTACGACTTACCTGACCAAGCCGGTCCAGGATGACGCGTTTCAAAAACTCAGCATCAGGGTATTGGCCTGGTTGACGGACCGTAAAGCCGACGGGCAAAACGCCCATTGAAACGGGATTGTGTCAGTGCTCTTAAACGGCGCCTGGAGATTTCCAGGTTTCAACTCCGGCAACCGTAACGTTGTTTTAATGATTCGAAAAATAAAGAAACTATATGGCTATTCAAAAAATATTGATCTGCGATGATTCCCAAACCGATCTGGCAAATTTACAGACTGCGTTGAAGGGAACGCAGTGCCAACTGCTGACGGCAAGCGATGGCGATGAAGCTATCAGGAAAGCCAAGTCGGAACAACCCGATATTATTTTCATGGACATCGTCATGCCGGGCATGGACGGCTATGCCGCCTGCCGCTCGTTACGCGACGACCCGGCAACGAAAAACATCCCGGTTATTTTTGTCAGCTCGAAACACCAAAAGGCCGACCGCGTATGGGCGCAGTTGCAAGGCGCTAAAAACCTAATTGCCAAACCCTACGAGGCCGCCGAAATCACCGCCGTACTATCGGCGTTTTAGCCTGGAATAGCGTCATGGCAATCGATTACCCGGACCAGCGTGACGCTGCGCCGCTTACAAACGAGCTTGCGCAAACCGTCTTGGGCTTTCGCGTGGGCGAGCTGGGTTTTTTGCTGCCGGCCAGCCTCCATTGCGAAGTCATCGAGCGCCTGCCGGTCAACCCCATACCGAATGTCGAGCCTTGGTTCAGCGGTTTACTGAACATCCGGGGCAATATCGTCCCTGTTGTCGATTTGCATTGTTTACTGGGTGCAAGCCCCGGCAAAAAACGCTACCTGTTCGCCGTGGACCGCGGCGATAAGGCCGTCGCGCTATGGATAGACGGTTATCCGCAGATATTGACCGGGCCGGATCGCTCATTACAGGTGCCGGAAGCGCTGCCGATATTGCCTGTGCGCCTGCAGCGCTATGTTAGCGGCGCTTATTGGTGTAGCGGCCAGGCCTGGTTCCCGCTTCAATTCGGGCAATTGTTCAAGGCCTTGGGCTGCGGGTATGCGGCCAAGGACACGGCATGATGACAGGGATGTATCAACAGGCCGGTGAAGAGCCAAGCTTAGTGAGTGCTGTTGCGATTATCGGGCAACTGGCCGAACAGGCCGACGCCGGCGGGTATTACGGTTTGCAGGATATTTGCCTGCTGATCGCGGAGGCGTTGGGTGAATTGGCTCATGACGGCTTTACGCCTGAGCTGTCTGCCGTTTTAGACCGCCTGCCCGTATTGTTCGGTGATTACTGCAAAGGGTCCGGGCAGGCCATCCCGGAGATCATGGCAATCCTGCGCTATCCCGGTTTAGCGCTGGCCTTGATTGACGATGAATATGAGTTGCTCGAAAGCCAGCTCACAGCGGACATCGGTAGCCCAGGCGGCCACGATGCGGCCGGAGCGGAAAAGCCAGGTCTTCGAAATTATATCAGTAGCATCGGGGTATTGGCTGAACGGGCTGCCGCTGACGAGCATTATGGTTTGCAGGATGTTTGCCTGCTGGTCGTCGAAGCCTTGGAAGAGTTATCTCAAGAGGATTCGACGCATGAATTGCCGGCTGTTTTAGATCAGTTGCCCGGATTATTTAATGATTACTGCAACGGTTGCCTTTCAGCCGTCCATAACATTATAAACATCCTCCGCCATCCCGCTTTGTCAATCGCGCTGGCGGAAGATGAATATGCGCTGCTTGAAAGCCAGCTCGTTGCGGACATCGGCGTGCAAGACGAGGCCGATGCCGCGGTTGCCCAGCCTATATCGAAAGCCGTATTGGAATTAGTCGAATTACTGGTCATGGAGGCGGCATTAATCGACCGTTTGCTGGACGCTATTGCGGTCGATGATCCCGAATCCGCAGCGGTCGGCCTGGAATATATTAGCGATGAGTTGGGACGCTATATCAACGCCTCGCAAATGGCCGGCTTTGAAGGGCTGATGCGGGTCTGCGAGCATGTCGATGCCAATGTCCGCTTATTCCGCGAAGACACTAACGCTTTCGGCGCCGACCGGCTGATGCTGCTGCAGGCCTGGATAGTCAATGTCAAAGATTACCTGTCAGCTTTCAGCGCAACCGATGCCGGTCTGCCGCTGATAGCGCAACTGGGCGCACAGGATTGGCCGTTACCGCTGGCTATCGATATGGCCGCGGCGATATTGGCTGAGATTAAGGCCGGCGCTTCGGATGTCTGCGGTCAGGAACCGGAAGCCCGCAAACAACTTGCCGCCCCGGAAGATATTTCGTTGGCGCTGCCCGATGACGTCAACCCGGAATTACTCGACATCCTGCTGCATGAATTGCCTGTGCAAACTCGGCAGTTTTCAGGCGCGATACAGCGATTGCAAGCGAACGGCGGCCTGGACGACCTTGAAATCGCGCAACGCGTTGCCCATACCGTCAAAGGCGCCGCCAATACCGTAGGCATCAGGGGCATTGCCGAACTGACCCATTACCTGGAAGACATCCTGGTCGCCTGCACCCAGGCCCGCAAATCGCCGGGAAACGCGCTGCTCAGTGTATTGGTCGATGCCGCGGACTGCCTGGAAGGGATGAGTGAATCCGTCGCCGGGGCGACATCGCCGCCGGACGACGCGCTGGCGGTATTGCAAACGGTTTTGGATTGGGCGAACCGGATAGACGAAATCGACATCGGCGCTGCATCGGACTACCGGACAGATGGCGAGGTTGTCGATACCGGGCCGCTGGGCGGCATTGAACAGCCCGTCGCCCCGTCATTGCCTGAACCCCAGCAGGCTGTGATGGTCAGGGTGGATGCCGGACAGATGGAAGACTTGTTCAAGCTGTCCGGTGAAAACATTATTCTCAATACCCAGGCTAACGAACGCCTGCGCCGCATGAAAATCCAGTTACAGGCGATGGAAATGCAGCTTGGCTTGTTGCGGCAATTAGGCGACGAACTGGAGCAATTGATAGACCTGAAAGACTTGTCGGGCCGTTCAGGGATTAACGAAGCCGGCTTCGATGCGCTGGAAATGGATCAATATAACGAACTCCATACCGCCGGTCGCCGTATGGTCGAGGCGGCATTCGACGTCAGGGAAATGACGCTGGACGCCGGTAAGGAAGTGGA
>Ga0172373_10001704_pt1 | contig 35189 bp, 28 predicted proteins | sample Lak10m_2_FD_114546 | JGI IMG/M metagenome (GOLD analysis project Ga0172373, IMG submission 114546) | Freshwater microbial communities from Kabuno Bay, South-Kivu, Congo - kab_092012_10m | ecosystem: Environmental > Aquatic > Freshwater > Lake | place: Democratic Republic of the Congo...
AAACTGGCCGAAAATGTGAAGAACTACGGAACCCACCTCACCACCGGATTTCTCGGAACACCGCATCTTTGTCACGTACTGACCCGCTTCGGTTACAACGATCTTGCCTATGAACTGCTGAACCAGAAAAGCTACCCCTCCTGGCTTTACCCCGTCACAAAAGGCGCGACTACCATCTGGGAACGCTGGGACGGTATCAAGCCCGGCGGAGATTTCCAGTCTGCAGGTATGAACTCTTTCAACCATTATGCCTATGGCGCTATCGGCGACTGGATGTACCGGGTAATGGCGGGACTCGATACGGATGCGGGAGCGCCGGGATACAAGGCTCTCCGTATCAAACCATATCCCGGCGGAGGATTTACCCATGCCGAGGCTATACTTCAGACGCCTTACGGGCGAGCAGCCAGCAGCTGGAAGATGAACAACGGGAAACTGTCGTTCCGCGCTGAAATACCCGCCAATACATCTGCAACAATCTATATCCCTACTACCAATCCCGACAGTGTAAAGGAAAACGGAACGGCGCTGAAGGATGTCGCCGGAGTAACGGTAACCGGCACAACTTCCGGGTACGTTATGGTGCGGGTTGGATCCGGTGTTTACCGGTTTGAGTCGGAATGGAAAAAGTAATGAAACATGCGCATCGCCTTTAAAATGAAACTTCATGCCGGCTGCGAGGAAGAATACCGTCGCCGTCACGATGAAATATGGCCTGAACTGTCGGAACTGCTCCGGGAAACCGGTATTTCTGACTATTCCATCTTTCTCGACAGCGAAACAAACGCCTTGTTCGGGGTACTCCGGATTGATGATCCCGGAAGAATGGATGAACTGCCACACAAGCCCGTCATGCAGAAATGGTGGGCTTATATGGCCGATATCATGGATGCCCATCCGGATAATTCACCTGTTTCCTTACCCTTGAAAGAAGTATTCTATATGGTGTAACTGTATGGACGGAAACCAGCCTTCACAAAGTTGATGAATATTTGAAGAACAAATAATTTACAGATTATCTTTGCACTCGAGAACTGTCAGCGGGTCTGTGTATGATATAATCCGGGATACAGCGGCGACAGTTGTTTACACACAATCATAATTCCACAAGACTTGGCACTCATTAAATCAATTTCAGGCTTTCGCGGTACCATTGGTGGTCGCCCGGGCGATAACCTTACTCCGCAGGACATTGTAGAATGTACAGCGGCATTCGGACAATGGGTTATCAACAACACCGGTATTCATCATATTGTGGTGGGAAGAGACGGTCGTATATCCGGCGAAATCGTCGGTGCGTTGGTAATCAATACCCTGCGCAGTATGGGTATTAACGTCACTGACCTGGGGTTGAGCACAACACCCACCGTAGAGATTGCCGTGCCGATGGAAGGTGCCGCTGGCGGAATTATACTAACGGCCAGTCACAATCCCCGCGAGTGGAATGCCCTGAAACTACTGAATCACAAGGGTGAGTTTATCAGCGCCCGCAACGGGGAGGAAGTGCTTGAAATCGTTGCTGGCAAAAGTGTGGAATATGCTCCGGTGGACAAGCTGGGTACTTACAGGCAGATTGACACATATATACAGACGCATATCGTCAAAATTCTGGCACATCCGCTGGTTGATATCGAGGCTATCCGAAGCAAGAACTTCAAGATAGTGGTGGATGCCATCAACTCGACGGGAGCATTGTCGGTACCACCGTTGCTGGAGGCACTTGGATGTCAGTATATCCTGCTCAACGGAGAGGTGAACGGGCATTTTGCGCACAACCCCGAGCCGCTCAAGGAACATCTCGGACAGCTCTCCTCAGAAGTGAAACTGCAAAAGGCCCATCTTGGTATCGCGGTGGATCCGGATGTGGACAGGCTGGTGTTTATGTGTGAAGACGGGGAATTGTTCGGGGAGGAATACACCCTGGTGGCAGTAGCCGATTACGTGTTGTCAAAACGGCCGGGGAATACCGTATCCAATCTGAGCAGTACACGCGCACTGCGTGATGTGACCGTAAAACACAATGGTGCCTACTATGCTGCGGCAGTAGGAGAGGTGAATGTAGTAGAGAAGATGAAGGCAGTCAATGCCGTTATCGGTGGTGAAGGAAACGGAGGCGTGATTATGCCCGATCTGCACTACGGCCGCGATGCGCTCATCGGTATAGCGCTGTTCCTGAGTCATCTGGCTCATGCAGGCAAGCAACTGTCAACGCTGAGGAAAACCTATCCGGATTACCAGATGTCCAAAACCAAGATTGACCGCTCGCCCGAAATAGACCTGGACAAGATATTCAATGCACTCAGACAGAAGTACCAGCGCGAGCAACTGAATACTGAAGACGGGCTCAAAATTGATTTTGAAGATGGATGGGTACATCTGCGCCCTTCCAACACAGAGCCCATTATACGCATTTACTCTGAAAGCCATTCTGCGGTCATTGCGGCCAACCTTGCGAGAAAGATCATCGCCGATATAGGAGAAATCCGGTGATCCCAACCGGAAAATGGAGGGAAAATATGCCTACGTACCTGTCAGTTTCGGCCTCACGGAAGATGAGGTCAAGCGCCTCTTTATCCCTTTTTTAAAGAATTTTTACAAAAACAGGTACCAGCCCGACGCCTCCGGCATGGTGGTAAGCCTCGACAATACCAGTACGGAAGGCTGGATTGCCGACGGGCGCATCACGTTTGTCAAGCCCGACGGAACACCGTTCGTTTGTACCTATGAGGCAACTTCCCTCGACAAAATAGGAGAGGTGAAGTACCAGTTAAATACCGATTATTTCCTCTGGGATGCTTTTGCTTTTGGTACGCTCTGTGCTGCCATAGCCCTTATTACCCTGTTTGAAACAAATCTGCCGTGGATGTTGCAGCTTTCTGCCGCCGGCAATGTGGGTATCCTGTTTGGTTTTTTCATTCCCGGCTTCTTCGGCTGGTACATCACCATGAACAAGTGGCGTAAATACAGGAGTATCTATGCCATAGAACAGTTCGGCCAGTATGCCGCCGACGAACAGTGGATTGTGTTGTCAGATGATGTTTTTCCCTCGGTGCTGGATCCGTATTATGTTGAACTGCGCGAACAGTGCATATTCAGGGGCGTCGGACTCGCCATCGTCGCAGCAGATGGTACTGTCAGGAAAATATGCGATCCCTCGCGGCTCGGGGCCTTCGGAAAGGACAGAAAAGTTGCCCACTGGATAACCCGGTCCGGGATATACAAACAGGCATCCGAAACATTCAGGGCAGCAAGGGAGAGCAACAGCGGGAAAAGGGATCCGCTGGACGAGTTTTTCAGCAAAACCGGTCGTGCTATTGCAGGTTTTTTCACTTCTTCAACCCGAAGAATCAAGGAATCACTGCCCGGAGATATTTCCTACAGGAAGTTTGTCAGAGCCTATACAACCCAGAAACTGATTACACTGCTGTCCCTTTTCTCCTGTTTTGCCGTCTTCTGGACTGTGACACACCACGAAGTGGATGAAGTAACCGGACTGGCCGGATACAGTCGCCTTCCGAAAGAGAAACATTCCTATCTTGTTGATGAAGATCCTTCAAAACCTTCCAAAGAGAGCAAAGCAGCAGAAAAAGAAGTTGAAGCTGTAATGCCGGCACCTGTAAAAGCAGAAAAGCCGGAAAAAAAACCGGCAGAAAAGACAGACAGTGTGCCTGTACAGACAGTTCCTGTGCCACCCGTTGAAGCTCCGGGGCATCCCGAAGATCCGTGCAAATTATTGACCGGACCGGGCTGGATAATCCAGGAGGGCGTTTACAAGACTGAAGCCGAGGCACAAAGCAGGGCTTATTACCTTAGAAAATGGGTAGAGGTAACCAATTATGGCCCGCAAAGTTGTGTGAAAAAAGGAACCAAAGGTTATATTGTGTGGTTCGATGGAGTGAGGCCTGCCGAGTCTGTGGTTATGAAGGCTACAGCTGATTACGAGAAGGCACTTTCCCGTTATGGAATATTGAACGATAAACTTACCATCAGAAAGTTATGATAAAAAGACTCATTCAGATTCTGGTTTTAGCTCTCATACTGCAACTGCTGAGTTGCGGCAGGTCAGGATCAGTACGCCCTGTAAAATTTATAGCCTATGTGGGCTTCAACTATCTCAATACTGCCAAAGACAGTCTGAACGGATATGCCGACTCGCTTTATCTGGTGGCATTGAATACCTATCTGGACCGCATTAACCAGCAGGAAAATCTCTTTGAATACAGGTTAAAAGCATTTCAGTGCGATTACAAACCGGATACCATACCGTCCATTTACAGGGGAATAGTATCCGATACCAATATTGTGCTGGTTATAGACAACACCTGGGGAAAGTATATCAGGGAAGCCAGCAGTATTATTCGCGACAAAATTCCGGTTATTTCCCTGAGTGCCGACCAGAACAGAGAAAATTTTGGCGGAAACGCTGTCTTCCTGCAGCCCAACGACCCTCAGCCCAACTATCTGGTGCAGTATATCAGCAAGATAGAAAATGAAAAGTCGGTCGGCTTCATCACGGAGTGCGATTACCTGCTGCACGAACGGTTTCTGGAAAGTCTGAAAAACAATCGGATACGTTACGATTCTATGTGTCTGTGGCAAAGGTCGTATATAGAGAACCGTAATCTGCCCGAAGACACCATAAAGAGTATGAAGCAGCAACTCGACAGGCTGTTCTCCCGCAACAGGCACAAGGTTTATCTGCTGAATACACACGAGGGCTTTGGCGACGAGATAATCCGTTATCTCGAGCATACACCGGCAGTCAGAAATAAAGTTTTTGTGGGCATTTCCACGAATCTGAGTGACACCAAACTCGAGGAGGTAACGCTCAGAAGCGGGCACAAATTCATCAGACTGGTGGCCGAAGACGAGGCATTGCCCGCCAATGTTTATGCGGATAAAAAGGAAATTGCCGGGAGATATCCGAAGCCTTTCAAAACTGATGTCCGTGAGAAAATAACCGAAGCCGATAACCAGCTTCACCGGTGCTACGCTGCAGTAAATATCTTTCGGGCCGCGCTGCAGGAGAAAAAGTATATCAGGGACAGTATCCTTCATTATTTCAAGGGACTGAAAAACCGGAAAATCAACGTTGATAACGAGCTTTATTCGTTTGACAGCCGGCTTATTCTGAAAAAAGCACCCAGTTTTGAACAGGTTGACAAAGGCAAAACCCGAAGTTGCCCCTCGCAAATAAATACGGAAGGAGAAATAATTCCCAACCTGCGCGTTGGCATCGATGTAATTGATATCAACGATATTGACGTGAGAAAAAATACTTTCGACTGTAATCTGCTGTACTGGGTGATTGCCGATTCCAAATCTATTGAAAAAGAAGGATATGTTGATTTCAATAATATCAGCTCGGAGGAGGGAAACCGCTACATGATTGCCGAGGAAAAAGTAGAGAATTATAAAGTCAGGATATACCGTATCAGCGGCAAATTTCAGGGCAATTTCAAATCATTCGAGTTTCCTTTCGACCGGCACGAGCTCGTGATTCCCATTGTGGCCCTAAGCTCGAGCGAAAAACTGCGTATCAGCTTCGATTACAGCCGCCTGCAAATCAACGATAAAATTGAGGACTTCCAGTTCAACGACTGGGATTCCGAAGAGTATTTCGTAACGGTTGACAATCAGTTGTCAAATGCACTGGCCTCTCTCGACAAGGTCACTTTTGATCCCAACGACAAAGCCAAATACCTGGAAACCTACAAGAGCCTGAATGTACATCTGGGAGTGAGCCGGCAACCCTGGGGGGCCATTATCCTGATTATTCTTCCTTTCCTGATGTTCAGTGCATTGCCACTTTTCATGCTCTTCTATCACAAGGCCAGCTACGAGGAGGCCGGAGAACTGATTATCACCTCCTTCCTCGCAACGGTAGCCTACTCGATCAATCTGGTTCAGATTTCACCGGCCACCGATTCCCTGAATCTGGCCTATATTTTTCTGGTATTCACACTCGCTGTCAACTTTTTCTGTTTTCTTTTCGTTTCAGTTTCCTACAGCAGATCAAGAAAACAACCGGGCAGTAAAAATGCCTCGACAGCAGCAGGAAGGCGCTTCAAGCTCTGGGTCTGGCTGCCGATCCTCCTGCTCGGTTTGTTTATGGCCCTGCTCTATCTGATTCAGTAAATCCTTGTTGCGAAAATGACCATCATGCCTGTCCGCAAATTACGCATCCTGACACTGCTCCTTGTGTTCCCGCTTCTCGCGCATGCGCTCGACGCGGGTGTGTCGTACGCGGTTTTCAAAACGCCCGACGGACGACCTTATCTGGAGGTGAATCTTGAAATTGCAGCCGGCTCTATCATGTACAGGCACATAGACAGTACACAGCTTGAAGCTGCAGCCGAGGTACTGATTCTTGTCAGAAAAGGTGAAGAGATTGTGAATTATGAGAAATATATCCTCAACAGTCCGAGAGTTACCTTTCCGGAATCGCTGCTCGATGTGAAAAGGCTGGTGCTGCCGCCGGGTCAGTATATGCTCGATGTGGTAGTGACTGACGTGAACGATGCGACCAATACCGACAGATTCTCCAGTCCGCTGACGGTACAGTTCGAAAATAAAATCACCCTGACAGAGGTGCAGTTGCTGAGAGGTTTCAGAGCCGACAATACTGACGGCCCCTTCACGAAGAATGGCTACCATCTTGAGCCGCTCCCGTTTGCTTTTTACGACAAAGATGCCACCCGACTGGCGTTTTACGCCGAAATCTATCAGGCAGATCAAAGCGTTGGCTCAAACAAATACACCGTGCGGTACGTCATCGAAAAGGAACTGGGCAACGGACAGAAAAACCTGGTGGCCGCAGGAAGTCAGGAAAAGGCCGCTTCGTCTATTGATGCACTGCTGGTACAAATGGATATCAGCAAAATGGAGAGCGGAAACTACTCGCTCACCGTTGAACTCAGAAAAGACGGCAATGAGCTGCTCACCAGCCGGACAATGACTTTTCAGCGAAGCAATCCGTTTCTTGACCTGACAGACATACAACTGACCGACGAGGTAGTCGAAAAACAGTTCGTTCAGCAACTGGACAAGGAACAGCTGGTTTATTGTATGCGCGCTATTTCCGTACTCATGACGGGCGACAGGTCGCAGGCCGTTATCAATATCCTCAAAAGCGGCGACGAGAAACAGATGCGTTTCTACATATTCCGCCACTTTGCAGAACGCGATCCCAATAATCCGGAACTGGCCTACCGCGACTACATAGCCGTGGCTGATGCCGCCAATGTCAAGTTCAGAAGCGGTTTTCGTTACGGATTTGAAACCGATCGCGGGCGTATGTTCATGCGCTTCGGTCAGGCCAGCGACATCGTACATGTGGAAGACGAGCCGGGTGCGCCGCCTTACGAAATATGGGTCTATTACAAGTTTCCCTCCACCAACCAGACCAACGTGAAGTTCCTGTTCTATAACCCCTCACTCGCCGGCGACGATTTCATTCTGTTGCACTCTACGGCGCGGGGTGAAATCAGCAATCCGAAATGGGAACGCGAGCTGTACAGGCGCAATCCGACGGAATATTCCGACGATAATTACGGAGACGCAAAGAATGTGCAGCGCAATAACGGACGCAACGCCCGGGCATTCTTCGAGGACTTCTGACCGTATCGGGGGTTTTCATCCACCTCAGGACGAACCTAGAATCCCGTATCAAAATAGTCCTTGCGGTATGGCACCTTGAGGAACTCCAGTGTTCCCGGTTTCACACCAATAAAGAAGGAATATGTACCGCGGTCGGGCTGCCAGCGGAAACTGAGCGACCAGCAGTGCAGGTCGCGGGTAAAGCCGATATCGGGATAAACCAGTCGTTTGGACGGGAAATCGTAACTGATATTGCCCAGATCGAGCGACCATTTGCTGTTCAGTTGTATGCTTCCGGCCAGACTGATATTGTTTGTTCCGATAACGAGCGTATCTCTGGAGGTGCCGTATCCGGTGGGTATGAGTTGCCGGGCCACCGAAATGCGGTGGCTCACCCTGAAATTCTCGAACAGGCTGAGCAGATCATCGGTGTTGGCCACCGAATTGCGCTTGTCGGCTACCGGCGGAGGCCCGCTGGCGGTGTTCAGTTCTTTGCCCTCTAACAGATCCCTGATTTGTTTTACGGTGAATCCGGTGTTCAGCGCGAGGCCCAGATTGGTTACGCGCGCCAGTTTGCCCGTTTCCTGCAGTGCCAGCCGGTTAATTCTTGTTCCCCGCTCGTTGGCGATATAGGGGTCAAAAGTCACATTCCACGTCAGGTTGCTGATTCCCTTGAACAGACGGAAGAGTCCGCCCGGACTCACGGTACTCCAGCGCAGTGAATCGGCAGTAAGGCTGTATGACCCTGAAAAGGACAGATTGTCGAAGATACGTCGTTTGAGGACAGTATCCCTTTTGGCAGAAAAGTGCTTGAACTCCAGTACGTTGGTAATACTGTAGGAGAGGGCCACATTTCTCCGGCTGAACGGATCGGGCTTTCCGTAGAGCGCCTCATCAAAAATGCCGTACCGAAGCGTATCCCTGTACTGTGGCCGCAGATCAGTGAAGTAGGTCTTGAAATACAGATCCTGCAGTCTGTTCTGGTCTGGTCCGAAACCAATACTGGCAGAAGGCGTCATTTTATGTCTGATCCCGCGGAACCAGCCGTCTTTGAACTGTTTGGTGAGAAATAGCACGGTATTGGCAGAAATACCCGCGTCATACTTTCTGAAACTGTTGAATCCCCAGTCGCGGGTACTCACCACCTTCCCGTATTTTGATTTGTCTTCGTTGAGGTCAATGGCCAGGATATTACCATCGTTATCGAAGGTAGTATCAATGACTTCGGTGATCTGGGTGGGATCGAGGTCTTTCCTGACAGTATAGGGATACCAGTTTTCTTCGTAGCGGATACTGGGCGCCACGTTGATATATTTGAACAGTTTGAACTGATAATCGGAGTTCAGGCTGTGCTGCATGCCTATCCGCGCGTTCTGAAGCGTCTGACTGGTGAAAAGCAGGGTATCAACCGTCCGGAAGCTGTTGTCAAATTTGGAAGAGTACGTGAGAGAAACTTTCTCATACCAGTGTTCCTTGCCCACGAGTACCTTGCGTTTGAAGGGATAAATCCGCTGCACGGTAAAATTCATGCTGGGGAAGGAAATATCCATCTGGCGCGTCTGGGTGTTCTGCGAGTGGCGCAGCGCGGCGGTGAAATTGAAGGGCCGACCCGGGAAGGTTTTGGAGAACGTCATGTTCGATGTGAGCGTATTCTGATACACACTCTGGAAGTCGTTCTGATTTCTGTTCTGGTCGCGGTTGGTCTGAATATTGACTGACCCGCCGAACTTTTGGGTGGGGTGGGCTTTCGGATCCTGGTTGTGAGAAATCTGTATTCCGAACGACTTGGCCGACACCTTTTTGGCCATTTTGTCTTCCGTAACGCGGTTGTTGAAGGTAAGTCTGATATCTCCCGCGTACTTGTACCTGTAATTGTACTTCAGGTTGCCGGTCACGCCAACCGTTCCGCTGGTGAATGCCCTGAAAAGCAGGGTGGCGTCGGCATGTTCGCTGATGGGCTGGTACCATCCAATATCGTTGATGCCAAGTCCCTCGGCCCGGCGGCCCTGAAAGTCCTTGGGTATCAGCAGACCGGCTTTCCGGGTTTTGGTCATGGGGAAAAAGCCGAACGGAATGATGAGCGGGGTGGGGATGCCTGCCAGTTCGAGATTGGACATACCGGTGACCACCAGTTTGTTGGGTATTACCTTCAGCTTTTTAGTGTGAATACCGAAGTGTGGGTGCGGATCATTACAGGTAGTCAGCACAGCATCCTCGTTATAAATGGTGTTTCCCGACCGGGTGGTATCCTGACTATTGTCGTCGGGGGAGCCAACAAACTTGGCCTTTGCCCCCAGCACGTACATGTCTTCCTGTTGTGTGCGCGCTTCGTAGATAATTCCCTTCTTGCTTTTGAAATTGTACCGGAGGCGGGTGGCGGTTAATTTTTGCTCTCCGTCGTCGAATTCGGGCAAACCGGCCAGCTGACCGGAGGTGTCGCGCAATTGTTCGGCCAGAATTTCGTTCTTTCCGTAGTCAACCATGATATACCCTGCATTGATTTTCAGTGAGGTGTATTTCACAGAAGCGTTTCCGTAGAGGTGGAGCTGCCTGTTCACGATGTCGAACCACATGGAGTCGCGTGAAAAGGTCTCTACCTCCGAATCAATACCCTGGTTGCTGAACTGTACGTCCGACAGGTCAACAACAGCTGAATCACCCGGGGTAATGGTATCTCTGCCTGCGACCGTGGCAGGAATACCCGGGAACGCAGCGACCGAGTCGGGTACCTGGGCAAGGGAGCCCGTTGCTATTAAACAACAGACAATTTGGAAAAATAGCCGATATTTGCAGGGTGATTTTTGCACAAAACCAAAATATGAGGTCAAACTACGCACTACGAACGCTCATGCCTGTCATTGCGTGGCTTCTTTTGCTTAATTTTAACTTCTTGCACGCCAATGAGAACTCCGTTCCGGTACATCCGTGTTGCCGGACTGGCTGCAAAAGTATGGAAACTTTAGGCGCCGGAGTTACTCATCTGTTACATTCGTATGAGGCTACTTACCGCGTCAAGACCATCGTGCTGGATGCTGGTCATGGAGGCAAAGATCCAGGGTGTATCGGAGCGACCATGCGTGAGAAAGAGAATACGCTCGCCATCGTACTGCTTCTTGGCGCCATGATTGAGGAAAATTATCCCGATATCAATGTCATTTACACCCGGAAAACGGATGTTTTCGTGGAGCTTGACGAGCGTGCAGCTATTGCCAACCGCAACAAGGCCGACCTGTTTATCAGTGTGCACTGCAATTCGGTAGGCAGTTCCACTATCAACGGCGCCGAAACTTATGTACTCGGTCTTCACCGCATGCAGGATAACCTCGAGGTGGCCAAGAGAGAAAACGCCTCCATTTATTACGAGGAAAATTACCAGAAAAAGTACGGCGACTACAATCCGGACAGTCCGGAAGCCCATATTATCAGCAGTTTCTGGCAAAGTGCCTACCTGGAACAAAGTATTCTGATGGCCCAGTACGTTCAGCAGTATGCCGATCTGGATGCCGACAGGAAGGATATGGGGGTGAAGCAGGCGGGTTTTCTGGTACTCCGTGAAACGGCCATGCCTTCGGTACTGGTGGAGGCCGGTTATCTCACCAATAAAGCAGAAGAAGCTTTTCTGGCATCCGATGAGGGCAGAAAACAGATGGCCACGGCTATTTTCAAGGCGGTGAAGGCGTATAAACTGCATATCGAGGACGGTGTCAGCTCGGTGGTGGAGAGAAAACCCAAACCGGCCAAGCCTGCACCCCAACCACCAGCCAAACAACCGCAGGCATCAAAGCCGGGCAAGGGTCCTGTGGCAGTGAAAACAACTGCTCCTGCCGCCAACCATACCGATACGCCATCAGCCGGATATCATATTCAGCTCATCTCCTGGCCCAAAAAACTGGATATCAGCTCCGGGAAACTATCACAACTCGGAAGTGTAAAAGAGGAATTCAAAGACGGCAAATATTACTACTTTACCGGCCATTTCAAATCGCGGGAGGAAGCAGAGGAAGCCTTGCCTGAAATAAAAAATCTGGGCTTTAAAACAGCCCTCATCGCTCGTAAATGAGTATCACCGGAATGCAATCGGATTTATGAAACTGAAAATCAGTAATGAAACAAGAGTGGCCCTGCTGGCTATCGCCGCTGTGGCGTTCGGATTCTGGGGATTTCAATTCCTGAAGGGAAGGAATATCCTCACTCCATCCCAGACTTTCTTCGTGAGGTATGCCAATGTTGATCAGCTCCGACCCTCCAGCCCTGTTTTTATCAAGGGTCTGCAGGTCGGCATGGTAAAAAGATTATACGTAGATCCCGAAACATATAAATCTATTGTTGTTCAACTGACTATTGAAAGCGGGGTGGATATTCCGAAAGACGCTGTTGCTACTATCGTTGGCTTGTCTCTGATGGGCGGAAAGGCTATCGAAATCGTGGTGGATCACCCCTGCGAGGGTAACTGCGCCGAGGATGGCGACTTCCTGCAGGGCGCCTCCAAGAACTTCCTCGAATCTGTCATCGGCGACCCTACACAAATTGATGCCTATACCGCCAGAATAAGGGCCGGTCTTGATATCAATATTGACTCTCTGGCCAAAATTAATCCCGGGGGAATTGCAGGTACTGTTGATGCGCTCGACAACTCGCTCAAAAATCTGGAGCGCGCAACGGCCGAACTGGACGAAATCCTGCGCATGAACAAGAAAAGTATCGGAATCATGGCCGACAATTTCGCGGCGGTTAGCTCAACGGTGAAGGCCAATGACCGCAATATTAGCGATGCTCTGGCTAATCTGGCCGATGTCATCCGTCAGCTAAAAGTTGCCGGTCTGGACAAAACTGCCCAGAAGGCGTCAGGTGCGCTTGACTCTATTACGCTTTCACTCAATACACTCCGACAAACGCTCAATACTTCCACCAGCGCCATTGGCAAGGTTGACTCTCTGGCAGAGCGCCTTCTGCGCGGAGAGGGTACTGTGGGCAAGGCACTTACGGAGGAAGACTTGTACAACAACATTGTGAGTACTACCCGGCATTTGCACCTGTTGCTGCAGGACCTGAGGATGCACCCCGAGCGTTACACCAATGTACGCGTGAAACTGCTGGGTAAAAACAAACCGTCCAAGTACGCCAATCCGGTTGACGATCCGGCCTACCAGATACTGGTTGACAGTCTGGAACGGGATTACAGCAAAAAAGCGAAGCAGTAATTACCAGCCATTGCGGTAGCGGCGCAGGTAAGCCTTCGTCAGCAGATATTGTACCAGTCCGGGAAAAAGGCTGTTCAGGAATGCCTGCAGCTTTCCCGGGAAGGTAAACACATGTTTGAAGCGCTGCGTACGTATCATCCAGAGAATATCGGCAGCAACATCGGATATAGACTGCATTCCGAGCATCTTGAAGTCGGGCCTGACGAATTTTTCGCCCTTTGCATTGTAGATGGTTTTACCCTGCTCGTTTTCAGTGATACCCACGTAGGCGATTCCCACATAAACTCCTGTGCCTGTCAATTCTGCTTTCAGACATTCCGCGAGCGCCCTGAGACCCATCTTGGCGGAACTATAGACTGCATTGATGGGTAACCCGTGTATTCCGGCCAGACTGGATACAAACATCACACCACCTTTACTTTCCTTCAGGGCCGGGATGCAGAACTTTGTCATGTACAGCGCACTGAGATAGTTGATTTCCATGGGGAGATGCAGCACTTCCGGGTCGGTGTCTTCCACCCGGCCGTGCATATTGGCGCCTGCATTGTTGATCAGGTAATCAATTCTGCCATAGTGCTGCAGCGTGGTATCCACCAGCCTGCGACATTCATCGAGCTTGCCGACGTTGGCGGGTACGGCGAGGATGTCATATCCTTTGGCCGACAGTTCATCGGCTGTCTGTTGCAGCTTCCCGTCGCCCCGGCTGTTGATGACCACTTTTGCGCCCAGTTCTCCCAGCTGGAGTGCCAGTGCTTTCCCTATCCCGGAGCTGGACCCCGTAACAATCACTACTTTGTCCCTGAAAAAACTCATGTTGTATTTTTTTGCAGATTAAGAGCTTGTTCAGGATTCTCTCGCCGAGTCAAAAACGGCAGAGAATCCTGAACAAGCTTTAACATTGAATCAGCAGTAGTTGTTGGCCCTGAGCCAGTCAAATTCGGCCCGAATGGCATTTTCAACAGGGGTTTGAGGCATATTGAGTTCCCTGACAGCTTTTTCGGAAGAGTAATATTGCTTGCTGCACGATGCCAGTGCGGTAGCGTGACTGAATCCGGGTTTGAAATGGAACAGCAGCGCCAGCGCGGTACAGATATACCCGAACGCCAGTATCAGGAAATCGGGCAGGTATATGAAGGGTGGCTTCTGATGTACAGTTCTGGCGATGGTACTGGTGATTTCCCGGTAACTCATATTCCTGTTCCCTGCAATATAACACTCTCCAATTCTTCCCTTGCGGAGGGCGTTCACGCATGCGCGCGCCACGTCGCCCGCGTAAACAATATTTTTGCCTCCTGAGGTATAACCGGGTACCTTGCCCTCGGAAATGGCAATAATCATCTGTCCGGAGCTTGGCAGGGAATCATATTCCCCGAACATAAAAGTCGGATTGACAATCACTGCCGGCAGCGAGCTGGTGGCACTTTGCCCGAGTATGTATTTCTGTGCTGCATACTTGGAGGCGATGTAGTCGAGTCCGAAACGGTCGCCATTGTAGGGAGACGTCTCTGTTCCGGGAGCGTTGATATCTCCACCCCGGAACGAACTGGCTGTGCTCACACATACCAGACGCCTTATTCCCAGTTCCAGCACTAAGTCAGCCACATTTTTTGTGCCTTCGAAGTTAATCTGCCAGCTTTTTGCTGATCTGGTTGGCCACACCGACGTACTCGCTGCGGCGTGTATTACGGCGTCGCATCCCGACATAGCCTCCCTGAGGCTGTCGGTATCGAGAATATTTCCGCTGGCACGTTCAACAGGTAACCCGTCGAGCGTACGGGAAACGCTGCCTGGAAAAACCAGCACCCTTACCCTGTAACCTTCTTCAAGCAGTACCCTTACGATATGACTGCCGAGCAGGCCATCGGGCCCGGTGACCAGTATTTTTTTCACGTTTTCCTTTTCTCAGCGCAGTGCGCTGTTGATTTTATCCAGTACCGACGAGCCCGGGCAGAGTTTGTCTTTACCCAGCTGATTCAGCGGTTGTTCGGCAGTATTCAGCAGGTGGTGCAGGTCTTTGCTCTCCGTATCAATATAAATCAGGCCCGTGAGTATATCTCCGTCAGCCTTGGCCCTGTACAGCCTTGAAACAGCCGAATGGCGGTCGCGCGGATCAAAATCGGGGGAGAGTTTGTTCAGGTGAATCGTGGAGCCGTCGTGCAGGGCTACTTCTACGGTATCTCCTTCTGCATACTCTGTAGTGATTTCATCCATAAACGGCACAAAATCCACAGCGCCTGTGGCCTCCACATGTTCGCGGGTGTAGTCGTATGACTTGGTGGAGCCGGGATTGTTGTTGAATGTCACGCAGGGCGAAACAACATCAATCAGGGCGAAACCGGGGTGCGACATGGCAGCCTTGATCAGCGGGATCAGTTGCTGCTTGTCGCCCGAGAAGCTGCGTGCCACAAACGTTGCGCCCAGCTCCAGCGCCAGTCCGCACATGTCAATGGCGTGAAACATATTGGCAGCACCCGATTTATTGACGGAGCCGAAGTCGGCGGTGGCGGAATCCTGTCCCTTGGTCAGTCCGTAACACCCGTTATTCATGATAATATAGGTGATATTGAGGTTTCTGCGGATGGCGTGTACGAACTGGCCCATCCCGATAGAGGCAGAGTCGCCATCGCCCGAAACGCAGATGTACATCAGGTCGCGGTTGGCCATATAGGCGCCTGTTGCCACCGAGGGCATGCGTCCGTGTACCGAGTTAAATCCGTGCGAGTTGGCCAGGAAGTACGTTGGTGTTTTGGATGAGCAGCCGATACCCGACAGCTTGGCTACCTTGTGGGGTTCCACAGCCATTTCAAAGCACGACTGTATGATAGCGCCGCTGACAGAGTCGTGGCCGCAGCCGGCGCAGAGTGTTGAGAGCGCGCCCTCATAAAATTTGCGGGTATATCCGAGTCTGTTGACTGGCGCATCGGGATGTCGGAAAGCAGGACGAACGAAGGTCATTTTGTAAGTCGTTTTTGTAGTTCTTCCAGTGAAACGCCTTTGGTTTCCGGCATCATTCTCCAGACGTAGAGCAACTGGAATACCATCATGGCGCTAAAAAACAAGAATATGGGTCCGCCGCCATACGTATCGGCGAAGTGAGGAAACACGTTGGTGATGATGGCAGCGAGTACCCAGTGGGTCAGGCTGCCGAGCGCCATTCCGGAGGCGCGCACGGCATTGGGAAATATTTCAGAGATGAAAACCCAGATTACTGCGCCCTGTCCGATGGCGTGGGAGGCAATAAATGCGAAAATATACACCGGCACCAGGGCATAGGATTCGTTATAGAAGGCCATGCCGGCGAGTGCCAGCGACACGATGTATCCGACGGAGCCGATATACATGAGCACCCGGCGTCCGAACCGGTCAATCAGCCACCAGCCTCCAATGGTGAAAATCAGGTTGATTACTCCGATACCGGCGGTGGAGAGCAGCGCTGTTTCCTTGCCCAGCCCGGTCATTTCGAATATCCGGGGTGCAAAATAGATTACAGCATTGATACCCGATAACTGGTTGAAGGCTGCAAACAGAAAGGCGAGCAGTACAGGAAAGTTGTACTTTCCCGAAAACAACCGGTCGCGTTTTTCGCCGCTTTCACCTTCAGCCGACTGTCTGATATCCTGAATGGCGGCGTCCACACCTTCTTCATTGGTGATGGAAAGCACCCTGCGCGCTGCTGCCTCATCTCCTTTGGTGAGCAGAAGCCAGCGTGGCGTTTCCGGGGTTGTCATCATCATCACCGAGAAGGCGAGTGCCGGGAGCGCTACCACGCCGAGCATCCAGCGCCAGTCGTTATCGCCGCCCACTCCTTCCAGCAGGTAGTTGGATACGTATGCCAGCAGGATACCGACCACGATATTGACCTGAAATGATATCACCATGCGGCCCCGGTATTTGGGTGGGGCGATTTCAGAGATATACACCGGTGCGACCACCGAAGAGGCGCCTATACTCAATCCGCCCAGAAAACGGAACAGCATGAAGCTATAGACGTCATTGACCAGTGCAGTACCGAGAGCAGATACGAAAAACAGGATGCCAATCCAGAGCAGGGTAGGTTTTCTCCCCGCTTTATCGGCAGGAATACCACCGAATGCGGCACCTATCACCGTTCCGTAGAGTGCCATGGCCACAGCCAGACCGTGCTGCCAGCTGTCGAGGTTCCACAAGCGCTGGATATCCTGCTCGGCACCTGAGATGACGGCCGTGTCAAGACCAAAGAGGAAACCGCCCAATCCGACGGTTATTGACCAAAGTACGAGTTTCTTGTTCATTGTTGTTTATTCCAGACGGGTTTCAGTTCGTTGACGGACGACATCGGTGTCAGATTGACGCTTCCGTCCTCCGCAAAAAATTCTATTTCACTAAAGTCTTCATTCGGAAAAAATGTCTCGGAGATACAGGCTGCCCCGTCGGCCAGAAATAACTCCAGCGACGATGCGTCTGCGTACGCGCGCAGGCGGAAGATATCGCCGAAAGTCACCGGAGCGCTGTGCTTTTTGGGAAACTCGGCGGAAAAGGAGGTTTTGCCTGATCCTGAACGGTCAATAGTGACCGTTTTCTGCCTGACATTTACGGTGACAATGACCTGCTCGCCGCGACTGTTTTTCAATTTGTAACCATAGGCAGATGCGCTGCAGGTTGTCATGTCGAAGTGCAGATCAAGTTCATGAAGTACCGGTACACGCATGGTCCAGCCCTCTTTTCCAATCGTTTTCTCACCCGGATGGCGGGTGTTTTTCACCAGCGATGCCAGTTCCGGCGACGGCTTCTGAAACAGCCGGTAGCCCTCCGGCGTATAATGCAGCCACAAATCGCGCGGGATAGTCATGGAACTGCGCCAGGTACTTGTTGGCGTTGACTGTGCGTAATCGAACCAGTTTGACATCCAGCCTGTGAGTATCCGGCGGTTATCCGGAGCATTGAAATAAGTAACCCCCGCGTAGTTGTCGGCGCCATAGTCGAGCCAGAGAACTTTCTCCGGCGGATTGTCATTTTTGAAAGTTCTGCCGTCGAAGCTGCCGATGAAGTATTGTGTGCCTGAGCCTCCGTTTACCGCTCCGCGGCCCATATTCTGAATGAGTATCCATTTTTCAGCGCCCGCGAGCGTGCGCAGGGGAAACAGATCCGGGCACTCCCAAACGCCGCCGTGCGCGCCTTCATTTTTTCCAAAAGTACTGGCTAATTCCCATTTTTTCAGGTCTGGCGACACAAAAATCTCCAGATAATCGCCCACAGCGAGGGGCATTATCCAGCGTTTGGAGGATTCGTGCCAGGAAACCTTCGGGTCTCTGAAGTCCACATCCCCTTTATTCGGAAGAACCGGATTTCCGGCATATTTGGTCCAGGTTCGGCCCCGGTCGAGGCTGTAAGCGATGGCCTGTGATTCCCTGTCCTGCCTGCCTGCCCTTTCATACTCCATATTATGGTAGGTAAAAATAGCAACCATTGCCTTTTCACCGGACCCCGGGGGCGCAAACCCGGAGGTATTGTTTTCGTCAATCACCACGCTGCCGGAGAAAATATATCCCAGTGAATCGGGATAGAGGGCGATGGGCAGGTGCTCCCAGTGCACCAGATCCCTGCTGACAGCGTGGCCCCAGTGCATGGGTCCCCAGACAGTAGAGGCCGGATTGTGCTGATAGAACAGGTGATATTCTCCTTTATAGTACACCAGTCCGTTCGGATCATTCATCCAGCCCGATGGCGGGGTGAAATGATATTGCGGACGGTGCTGTTCTCGATAATAACCTGCCGCACCCTGTCCGGACTGGCGGGTGGCAGTACAACCGGCGGCTGCGAGCAGCGAGCCGGCCATAAAAAGCGTTATTATCCTGTTTAAAATCATTATTCTCCTACCTGAGAGTCGCTGGGGGAAACACTGGCAGCCACGTAGGGAGCCTTGAGTTTTCCCACCAGATTTTTGAATACTTTTTCCCGGATCAGGTCGGCGGTGATCGGGAATCCGTCGTAGTTCAGTACAGAGATGAGCTGATGCGGATCCACGCCCAGTTCGTTTACGAGCAGCGTTTTGAGCTGGGCATCCCTGTTTTGTTCGATGACAAAGATGCGATCGTGCGACTCGATGAACTCCCGGATTTCATCATTGAACGGAAAACTCCTTACGCGCATGGCGTCGAGTGTAATGCCTTCAGCGTCCAGCATATCTTTGGCTTCGAGCGCCGACCAGGTGGTGGTGCCGAAGAAGAGCATACCGAATTCGCTTTTTTTCTCCTTCTGGAACGTTTCTGGTCCCGGGACATACTGTTTGGCAGATTCCCATTTTCGGGTAAGGCGATCCATATTGCGCATATAAGCCGGGCCTTCTTCCGTGTAGGCGGCGTACTCGTCGCGGGAAGTTCCTCTGGTGAAGAAGGAACCTTTGGTGGGGTGCGTGCCAGGGATAGTGCGGTAGGTGATACCATCGCCATCCACATCCAGATAGCGGCCGAATCGCTCCAGTTTTTCGAGGGCTTCGGCATCCAGTACCTTGCCGCGCTTGTAATCGCGATTGTCGTCCCATTTCAGGGGTGGCGACATGTTGTCATTCATGCCGAGGTCGAGGTCGGTCATGACCATAATCGGGGTCTGCAGTTGTTCTGCCAGATCGAAGGCGTCAGCGGTCATTTCAAAACACTCTGCCGGAGTGCTGGGCATCAGCATGACATGTTTGGTATCGCCATGTGAGGCGTAGGCTGCGGATACAAGGTCTGACTGTTGCGTGCGCGTGGGCATACCCGTGCTCGGGCCTCCGCGCTGCACATCAACCAGCACCGTCGGTATTTCGGCGAAATAGGCGAGGCCCAGAAACTCGCTCATGAGAGAAACGCCCGGTCCGCTGGTAGCCGTGAAAGAGCGCGCACCGTTCCAGTTGGCGCCAATGACCATACCGATAGCGGCCAGTTCATCTTCAGCCTGAACGATGGCAAAGTTGTTTTTGCCCGTTTCGGGGTCAACCCGCATTTTACGGGCATATTTTCCAAAAGAATCTGCCAGGGACGTGGAGGGAGTAATGGGATACCACGCCAGAACCGTGGCGCCGCCGTAAACGGCACCAAGGCCGCAGGCACTGTTGCCGTCCATCAGAATCCAGTCGCCCACCTTGTCTCGGCGCTGCACCCTCAAATCGGGCAGCGGGCACGGATTGAAATGCGCATTGGCGTAGTCAATACCCATCTGGAGTGCCTCGTAGTTGGCGGTAACCAGTTTTTCCTTGCCCTTGAACTGTTCAACGATAATCTGGTGAATAACGGGCACTTCTATTTCAAGCAGTGCGGCGAGTGCACCTATATATATCATGTTTTTGAGCAGTTGCCGTTGTCGGGGGTCGGCGAACTTGTCCATACACATCTGCATCATGGGGATTGGCAGGTAGTGAATATCATCGCGGGTAAGTTCGCGGTGAAAGTCCTTGCTGCTGTCGTACATGAAGTATCCGCCGGCCTTCACATTGGCGATATCCCTGGCCATACTTTGCGGGTTGACGCAGACCATAAAGTCAACGCCATCGCGGCGGCCGAGGTAACCTTTTTCGCTGACGCGCACTTCATACCAGGTTGGAAGACCCTGGATATTGGAAGGGAAGATGTTTTTGGGTGTAACGGGGATGCCCATCCGGAATACGGATTTGGCGAATATGGTGTTGGCACTGGCTGAGCCCGTACCATTCACATTGGCGAATCGAATGACAAAATCGTTTAACACGGTTGTGCAGTATTTACTTTAAGAGTTTCAGGCGGGAGTTTCAGGTGGTATCAGGTATATCGCACGCCACCTGCCTTGGCGGTGTTGTACAGATACTTTTGCATATCCCAGGCCGAAGTAGGGCAGCGTTCGGCGCAGAGACCGCAGTGGAGGCATACGTTTTCATCCTTGATCATCACCCGTTTGGTGGGCAGGTCGGTGGACACGTACAAATCCTGCGACAGTATGTTTGCGGGTGCGCTCAGGCGCGTCCGCAGGTCACTTTCCTCTCCGTTTTCCGTGAAGGTGATGCAGGCGGTCGGGCATATATCCACGCAGGCGTCGCATTCGATACAGCGGGAGGTAGTAAAGACCGTCTGTACATCACAGTTGAGACAGCGTTCTGCTTCCTTGTATGCGGTAGCCGGATCGAAACCGAGCTCTACTTCCAGGAGCCTGTCCTGCAGTGCCTGCGACTTGTCGGCGTGGGGCACCTTGAACCGCTTGTCGTTGGCAACCGTGCTATCGTACATCCACTCGTGAATACCCATTTTCTGGTGTATGAGGTTGGTCATGGGCGACGGGCGTTCGGATTCCACGTCTTTTCCTTCGAGGAAGAGATCAATGGAGACGGCTGCTGTATGTCCCTGAGCCACGGCGGTAATGACATTTTTGGGTCCCAGCGCGGCATCGCCGCCGAAGAACACGTGTGGCAGCGTTGACTGCAGGGTATCCTTGTTGAGGCGCGGCAGTTCCCAGCGGTCGAATTCGAGGCCGAGATCCCGTTCTATCCAGGGGAAAGCGTTTTCCTGTCCGACGGCGATGAGCGCATCGTCGCAGTCGAACCGCACTTCGGGTTCGCCGGTGGGCACGAGGCTTCTTTTCCCGTTTTCATCATACACCGCCTTAACCTTTTCAAATGTCATGGCCACCAGTTTGCCATTTTCAGTGATAAAAGCTTTGGGTACGTGATTTTCGAAGATCGGAATATCCTCGTGAAGAGCGTCTTCGATTTCCCAGGGAGACGCCTTCATTTCACTTTTGGGGCTTCTCACCACCACTTTTACATCAGTACCACCCAGTCGGCGGGCTGTACGGCAGCAGTCCATGGCCGTATTGCCGCCTCCGAGTACCAGCACCTTTTTGCCAATCTTGTCGAGGTGACTAAAAGCTACGTTGGCAAGGAACTCGATACCGATCTGCACATTGGCACCGGCCTCCTGTCTGCCGGGCAGATCGTTGAGGTCGCGCCCGCGCGGGGCACCTGTACCGATGAATATGGCATCGTAGCCCATTCCGAGTACCTCGCGGAGGCTGGATACATACTTGTTGAATTGCGTATGGATACCGAGATTTAGCACATATCCCACCTCTTCATCGAGGACGCTCTCGGGCAGGCGGAAGGAAGGAATCTGGCTCCGCATCATGCCGCCGCCGGCCGGTTGTTCGTCGAACAGGTGAATTTCATAGCCGAGCGGGGCCAGATCGCGCGCCACAGTGAGCGAGGCCGGACCACCGCCGATCAGTGCGACTTTTTTCCCGTTGGGTTTGAACGGCCCCTGAGGCATCATGGCATTGACATCGCCTTTAAAATCGGCGGCCACCCGTTTCAGACGGCAAATCGCCACGGGTTGCTCTTCCACGCGCCCGCGTCGGCAGGCGGGCTCGCAGGGACGGTCGCAGGTGCGGCCCAGCACACCGGGGAACACGTTCGACTCCCAGTTTATCATGTATGCTTCCGAATAACGTTCGGCGGCAATCAGCCTAATATATTCGGGAACAGGAGTGTGCGCCGGACAGGCGTACTGGCAATCCACGACCTTGTGGAAATACTCGGGATCTTGAATGTTAGAAGGGTTCACGACTTGCCTGGTTTTGAATCATAAGATTGGGCAGCCAAAGTAGCAGGTTGCTGAATTTTTTTCCGAAATATTTTTCAACAAAATAAATGACGGAAATCACCTGAAAAAATAAAATCAAAAGTAACAGATGAAAAACGCTTTTTTTGAATCGTATTATTTTAATAAATTTTAAAAAAATGATAAAAATTAAAATTTATATTGGAACGGGAGGGTTCTTGCAACGCAATTTTTTTGGAGTTTTTTATGGTGTTATTACCGTTCGAATGAAGAGCCATCGCAGTATTAGTTCCGACAGGATGAAAATCAGCGCGGCCAGGATGAAATATCCGCCGAGTTCAGTGGTTCTCTGGAAAGTGCTCACTTCGATGCGGGTTTTTTCCAGTCTGTCAATTTCGTTGTAGATACCAGCGAGGTCCTGTTCGGAGTATGCCCTGAAGAAACGGCCATTGGTCATGGCGGCCATTTGTTGCAACAGTTCGGTGTCGAAAGTGACATATCGGGGAGAGAACAGGTAGGAGCCGTTGGGTGCGCGCTGAACGGGCGACATGACATATCCCTCTGTGCCGATTCCGACTGTATAAACCCTTATTCCGAGCGTACTGGCCAATTCGGCTGACTGTACCGGTGAGATATCTCCGGCGTTGTTCTCTCCGTCTGTCAGGAGGATAACGATTTTGCTTTTTGCTTCACTGGTTTTGATGCGGTTGAGTGCGGTGGCCAGTCCCATACCGATGGCAGTACCGTCTTCGAGGCGACCAACGGCCAGTTCCCGGATAAAGTTCTGTACCATTTTCTTGTCGGCCGTGAGCGGGCACTGTGTGAAGGCTTCTGCGGAAAAAGCGACCAGTCCGATCCGGTCATGTGGTCTTTTTTCCACAAAATCAATCGCCACCTGTTTGGCGACTGCCAGTCTGTCGGGTTCGAAATCGCGGCTGAGCATGGAGGGCGACATATCCATGGCCAGCACAATATCGAGGGCGTCTGCTTTCACTTTTTCTTCTGTCCAGAGCCTTTGAGGGCGCGCCATGGCAATTACAAGCAGTGCCATGGCTATCCTGTGGAGCCAGTGGAGGTGTTTTCCCAGTTTTACGCGCCACCCGGTTGCGGTGATATATCCGGTTGAAACCGGCACGAGCATGGCGGCCCTGGGGATACGCGACCATCTCCAAAGAAGCCAGGCAACGGGCAGGGCGAGCAGAAACCAGAGCGGATCGGCGAAAGTCATGACGAGGCGTTTGCGGATACAGGTTTTGTTGTTTCTACCAGCCGGCGTGCAAACTGCATGGATACATCGCCGAAGTCGGGCGGTGGAGTGCCCCTGGCGAATTTGGCCAGATCGGCCTGAAAGAGGATATTGCCCAGATTACTGATTGTATCACCCGGCATATCGGTCTCCTTCAGTTTTTGAATCAGCTCGTCCGAGGTGGACTCAAGTGCCGGAACGCCGAAGCGGAGTTCCAGGTATTCGCGTACGATACCGGTGAGCTCATCGCAGTACTCCTTTTTGTTTCCTTTGTTCCACAGGCCCTGTTGTTGCAGATGTCCGAGTTTTCGGAGTGCCAGTTCATGGGCAGGCCATTGTATGCTCCGGGAGCCGATTCCCCTGTTTTTTCTGTATTTTACAATGAAATAGCCCGCCAGCACGATGGCAATAACAGCCAGCGGGATGGCCAGCAGCGGCCAGTAATCAGACCACAATTTCTCTTCCCGCCGGATATCGCGGATGGGTGCCATGTCCGGGATTTCATCGGGTGCGGGTGTAGCAATCACCTGAAGATCCAGCGTATTGGTGACGGCGGTGTCACCATTCGGCAGGGGGATTCGGACGGGAGGAACTGTGAGCGAATCTTTCTCGAAAAAAATGACTGTAATGTCTTTTTGGCTGAATCCGTTCCCGGTTGTCCACGCTCCTTCCCTGAGCCGGTTATCTTCCGGAATTACCTCCTTCCAGCCCGACAGATCCGGGTTGCCTGCGGGTTTACCTCTGACCAGCAGGTGCAGGACGACCTTGTTGCCCGTTTCCACCAGATTACTGTCGGAAGTGAGCCGGGCCGTTGTCTGGGCGGATACGGCGGTGGTGAAGCAGACCAGAACAGGTAATATGAACCGGTGTATTCTCATGCTGCAGATCTCCTATTTTTTGGCTCTTTTTTCAAAAAAATGCATGAGTTCGGTGCCATAGGCGGCTCTGGTATCCATTCCGAGGTAATCGGCGCCGGCCTTTCTTAGCAAGGAAGCGGTCCGGGCGCGGTTATTCCCGAATTCGCGCGCGTATTGCACGCGGGTATTCCGGTCAGACGTATCAATCCAGTTCAGTGCTCCCGTTTCGGCATCGCGGGTGCAGAGCAGTCCGACATCGGGTATGGCAGTTTCGAGAGAATCCCAGCAGTGAATACCGGTGATATCATGTTTTTGTGCCATGACCCGCAGTGGCTGCTCGTAATTGTCGGTCCAGAAGTCGGAGAGAATGAAACAGACACTTCTTTTTCGCAGGACATTTCTGGCGAAGCTGAGTGCACCGGCCAGATTGGTTCCGCGGTTATTGGGCTGCACGTTGAGGAGTTCGCGGAGTATTCTCAGCGTGTGTTGCCTTCCTTTCTGTGGTGGCAGGTAAAAGTCCACCTTGTCGGAGAAAAGCAGCAGACCGACGCGGTCGTTATTGGCATCGGCGCTGAAAGCCAGGGCGGCGCACACTTCAGTGACAAATTCCTGGCGGAGCATGTTTCCGGAGCCAAAGAAGGCAGATCCGCTGATATCGACCATTAGCAGGACGGTCAGTTCGCGTTCCTCCTCGAATATTTTAATGTGTGGATCGCCGGTTCGTGCGGTTACGTTCCAGTCTATGGAGCGCACATCATCGCCGAACTGATATTGCCGCACTTCGCTGAACGACATTCCGCGGCCCTTGAAGGCGCTGTGATAGCCTCCGTAAAAGACATTTCTGGCGAGACCCCTGGTTTTGATCTCCACCTTTCTGACGCGTCTGACAAGTTCTGCGGTATCCATCCTATTTTATGAATTCTCCGAGTGGTCCGTCTTTCCGGAGCGAATTTCTGATGGAGGAGTAGGGTACGAACAGCGTCTGTCGGCCATAAAACGGGTGAAACAGCGTACTCAGTTCAAATCCTTCCCTCCGGATAACCATGAGCGGGAAGCCCTCTTCCACCAGCCAGCTCCTGAACTGCGGATCGGCTGCAAAGGAAGGCAATTTGGGCATTTCTTTGTTGGTGAAATCGGCAAACCAGTTTTTGTAAGAGAAAGACTTGACAAACAGGTCCTCAGGATTAATCAGTTTTCCGTTTTTCAGGTCAAAATTATAGGAAATTCCCTGTGTTTCACTGGATCGGGTATCAGAAAAAGTGAGATAACCAGACAGCATATTATCGGTCCAGCAAGTGATTTCAGGCCATGCGCTGGCCCGCTGTACGTTCCGTGTTTCGGGGGTTTGTTTGAGTTGCCGGGACTCGAAGGCGGATTTGCACTTTTCCAGCCATTCCTTTACCTGTTCATCGAGCCAGGTATTGCAAGGCTCGCAGACGGTGTGCGGATGCAGCACATCGAAGGAGGCATTAAAATCGGCGTAATCATAGCAGCCCATCTGGAAGTGATCTTTCAGGATAAATTCGAATTCCCGTTTTTCGCCGCTGCCCGTCCAGCGGCACACGGTTCCCTGTCCGGCCTTGAATTCACCCGATATGATTGCCACGAGGCGGTCGGCATCTCCCAGTGCATCCAGTTCATAGGATCCGTCGGGTTTGACTTCACCCTTCAGGCGGTACGTTTCACCGTCTGATTCAATCCACATAAATCCGTCGAGAATACCACCCTGTGCCCTGACGAGCACCATATCACAGCGGGCGTTGTTATATCGGGTGATGTAGCGATTGCTCCATTTGTTATCGCTGCAGTTGACCGGCGCCGGGAGTGGAATTTCTTCTGCTTCAATTTTTCCGCCCAGACTGTTGTCGGCATTATTCCAGTCTGCGGTGAGCAATTTACCCTGAATTCGTCCGGAGATATAGCCTGTTACCCGCTGGTTATCGCTGCGTTCTTCCAGTTTGAAGCCGGAGGTGTCCATCTTTCCTTCCAGCCGGATGCGGGTATTACTTTGCGGGTAAACGAGGAAACCCCGGCATATCTTGCCGTCGTAGCCCAGCGAGACTTCGACCACGGCTGCGTCATCGAAGCGGCCCTTGTATGTTTTTTGCCACTTGACCGTATTTTTATCGAACAGTTTAAGGACGTTGGAGTCGCGCGGGGGCGCGGGCGCGGCACTTTTTACCGGGGCAGCTGCCGGTTTCTGAGGTGTTTTGCCGGGTGTTGCGGCCGGTTTGGCAGTTGTTGCCGGCGGTTTTGCGGGTGTTTTGGCTGGTGGCGCTGCGGGTTTCTGAGCCAGTACTCCCGCGATATGGATGGTAAAAAAGAGCGCCGACAGCAGCAATCGGTTATTGGTGAATCTGTTCATCATAAATCGGTTTTCATGGCCCTGACCATCCGGTCGGCGCCGCAGATATCCTTCCTGGACTCCACTTGACTGAAGCCCGTCCGGACAAGCAACCCGGCTACTTCGCCTGCATTGAATTCATTGCACTCGAAGTACAGCCATCCGCCCGGTTTCAGTTTCCCGAGGCTTGTGCCTGCTATCTCCCGGTAGAACAGGAGCGGATCCTCGTCGGTAACAAAGAGTGCTAAGTGTGGTTCATGTTGTACAACATGCGCCGGTACAAGAGCGCGCTCGGCCGCCGGTATGTAGGGAGGATTGCTGATAACGATATCGAGGGCAGGTAAATTTTGCCAGTCCTGTTTTTTAAGGGCATTTCCCTGAAAAAAGTGCGTACAGCCGGCGACCAGTATTTCAGCGTTGTATTGCGCCACATCAAGCGCCTCTTCGCTCACTTCCATACCGTAAATCGTCCAGCCCGGCCTTTTTTTTCCGAGTGAAATAGCAATACAGCCGCTGCCCAGACCCACATCCAGCAGATTCACGCCATTCAGGGCACCTGTTTCCTCCAGCACCCAGGCAACCAGTTCTTCTGTTTCCTGACGGGGGATCAGGGTAGCCGGGGACACTCTGAATTTCAGTCCGAAGAAATCCGCCTGCCCGAGTACATACTGAACCGGTTCGCCGGAGAGCAGGCGGAGACGGATACCGAGGTAGCGGTTGTATTCTTCTTCATCGAGTATGCGGCCTGCGTTTCCTTTGAGTTGAAAAGCGTCTTCAGCCACGATACGCGCAATGGAGGATGACTCGCCCTCTGCGTAAGCGGGTTTCAGTACGTCTGTGAGATCGGACAGCAGTTGCCGGATGGTGAATGAATGCACAAAAGAATCGTTTATCGCCTGTCAATGAAAAGAAAGGACTTGTAGTGATCGGCGGTGTACCAGGCACTTCTGTCTGATCCGGTGACCAGTCTTTCCGGTCCGCGGTTTTGTCCCTTTACCTTCGGATAAACATCCCATTCCGAGTAGCGTATGCGTTCTCCGGCGGGAGTTTGTGCGGGCAGTCGCTTTTCCCTGTTCTGAAATTCGCGGCCACCGACATAACCATCGGGAGCAGTGCCATTGGCTCTCACGTAGCGCAGCACCTCCAGTACATACGGTGGAGCCGATTGCGGACTGGTGGCCGGTTGCCGGTTATCGGATTGGGTTATTTGCCCGGTAACGGGGGGTACAGCGGCCTGCTGCTGACGGTGTCTGACAAACCAGACAATACCAGACAGTGCTGCCAGCAGGATAATTCGCGCCAGCAGGCGTTTGCCGGCTCCTGATCTCTTTGTCATGGAGCTTTTATTTTAAAATTCAGGAGATGAACCCAGCAGGAGCAGTCCGAAAAAAATCATGTACAACGTAATCGCTGAAATGATATAAATGCCGAAAACCCTGAAACTGTTGCGGAGGTTTTTCCAGGCATCCTCGAAGGTTTCCTGGTTGTCGTCACGGATGCTTTTTTGAATAAGCAGCGAGAAGCGCAGTTTGGAGTAGAAAACGTACAGCAGCGCAACAGAAGCCAGAACAATCAGTGCCGTGAGAATGAAACTGTTTTCACTGAGCGCACTGAGAAATCTGTTTTTCCCGTAGGCAAAGCCCATAGCACCTGTCAATTCCGAGGTTTTCATTCCGCTGACAAGCAAAATTGTCGTCTGAATCAATCCGAAAACCGAGAGGAAGATTGTCAGGAAAGAAATAGCCTTCCACTGACTGGTGAGCCGGCCGGATACGAGCGGCTGTTTGTTTCTTTCAAAATCGTCGAGTGAATGCATGGTCTGTTTATTCATATTCCATTTCGGATTGTCCGGGGTTGAGTACCAGTATCCAGAAAATGATGATGAAAATCGTTGCGACTGCTGAAAAAATATAGAACCATTTCAGACTGGCAAAGGCTTTTTCGAGGTCTTCTTCGTTTTCCTCTCTGAGGTATGCTTTCATCAGGGAGTAAAATCTGAAGTACAGAAATCCTGGCAAGAATGACAGGGATGTTATCAGAATTCCTGTCAGAACTGCCGGTAGCCTGTCTCGACCTGTCACAAAGGACAGGGTGAACAGTCCGGTAAAACTGGCTGCAATAAACAGGAGGATTGCGAAAAAGAGAGCCCAGTGGCTGATTTCACGCCAGTATTTGCGCACCTCATCGGTGACAGTCAGGGGTATCCTGTCGAAACTGTTATCGGTCATATCAATTCATTTTAGATGATATTCACTTCTCTTTCGAGTGTAATTCCGAATTTTTCCTGTACCGATTGAATAATCTGGTCGGACAGATTTTTCACTTCTTCTCCGGTGGCGCCTCCGTAATTAACAAGCACCAGCGCCTGTTTGCCGTAGCTCCCTGTATTTCCCACCCTTTTCCCTTTCCATCCGCACTGTTCTATGAGCCATCCGGCCGGAACCTTGACCCTCCCGTCGGAAAGCGGATAGGATGGGACATCGGGATGCGTTTTCCGGATAGTATGCAGAACAGCCGAATCCGTCTCGGGGTTTTTAAAAAATGATCCGCAATTCCCAATTTCAGTCGGATCGGGGAGTTTGGATCTGCGAATCTGGCAGACAGCGTTGCTGACATCCCTGATTCCCGGCTTGTCAATACCCATTGAAGCGAGTGTCTTGCCGATATCTCCGTACGACAGATTCAACTGGTGCTGCAGTCTGGTTAAAGAAATACGCACAGAGGCAATAATATATTTTCCCTTTAACTCCCGTTTGAAAACACTGTCGCGGTAACCGAAGGCACATTCTTTCAGGCTGAACGTTCTGGTACGTCCGGTGGCCGTTTCCATTGCTTTCAGGCTGACGAACACATCTTTTAGTTCTACCCCGTAAGCACCAATATTCTGCACAGGAGCAGCGCCGACTGTTCCCGGGATCAGGCTCATGTTCTCCAGTCCGCCGAGGTTGTTTTCGACAGCCCAGGTCACCAGGTCGTGCCATTGTACGCCTGCTCCCGCGTCAATCCATGCCCTGTTTTTGAAAGCTCTCACCACACCGATATGACTGATATCGTTTTTGATGACCAGTCCTGACACATCCCGGGTAAAGATAATATTACTTCCGCCTCCGAGCACCAGCACGGGGTCTATACCCGATTGCAGTGCCTCGCGCATGTCAGCTTCCGAGTGCACTGCAGTGAAATGGGCGGCCTTTACGTCAATACCAAAGGTGTTGTACGGGAGCAGCGAGACGTTATATTGTATCTTGATAGCCATTATTCGAAGCAGCGCGAGAGCTGTCGCAGCAGGTGAACATACTGAATGTCATATTCCTCGTAACCGCTTCCCCAGGTAATTCGAATGTGGTCGAGGTCGGTGCGGCGGATTTTTTTCCAGACCGCCTCCCCGACAGGATACCTGCCTCTGAATGTATATGAATGGTCTTCGTAATTTATAACTCCTTCATCATTAATATTATTGTACAATTCTAGAGAAGTGCCGTCCATAAACCATAGAGTAGCGGGTGCATCTTTTGGAAGTTTCCCGAAAGATTTCCGCGGATTCGGGTCAACCACGGTGAAGGTGAGCAGCAGCGTGGCGCGCGGGCCGATGGCCGACAGTGCGGCTTCACAGCGCACGTTGGGTCTGCCCTGGAGGAAGCCTTTCAGGGGTGCGGGCGCGTGGCGGAACCATTCTGCCGCTGCTGTGCGCCGGTAGGGTGCACCCGACAGTTCATCGCGGGAGTTTTCTTCAAAGTTGCACGGAATGGCGGGCGGGTTGAGCATCACATCGGTTGCCGGGTTATATTTTGCCACTGTGACCGGGGCAGGGGCTGCCGGTTTCTGCGGCTGCGCTGCAACAGCGGGCCCGGGCAGGACGGGTTTTGCCGGTTCTTCCGGGACAGATTTCTTTTTCTCCGGTTTTGCCGGTCGTGCAACCGCTACCCGGGTTTCTTCTCCGGGTGTATTGGCGATCAGTACGAGTTCGTTCACCGATTTCCAGAGAGCGGGCAGTGCCTTCCGTTGGGAAGTGGTGTCGAGTGCTGCACACCCGGCGGCCTGGGCGACAGTCTTTTCAGCCTTTTTGAGTTGCCGGGCGTATTCTTTTTCCTTCAGCTTCCACTCTTTCAGGCGGTTGCCGAGCGAGTCGAGCACAGACTTGTCGGCAGTCGAATCAGCCTTGATGTGCACGATGAGGGAGTCGAGCGCCTCCCGTTCTGAAACAACAGTTTGCAGCCGGCCCTGGCTGGTGAGTTTGAACGCTTCTGCGCGGGAGCCAAGCTGCTGCGTCCAGGCCACTACTGCCGGGTTTCCGAGACTGTCAACCGGAGGCAGCGAGTCGAGTGCAGTCTGGGCATTCAGCAGCGATCCGGCGCTGGCCAGCAAAGCAGATATGATCAGGATGACGACCAGTGAATGATTTTTTTTCATTGGAGAACATTGAACAGGGTTATGTGTTCGTTTGAGATACAACCCCTACTTTCGCGGCAAAAGTAAGCCTAAGTGGCCAAACAGACATTAACCATTTATCTTGAACACATGAAACTGAGCCCTTTCCTCTTCTTTCTGAACGGCGTATTGCTGTTGGGTGCCTGTCATACCCAGCAGAAAGCGACCGAGTCCCCATCCGCAAACACAAAACAAATATCAGTGAAGTACCCCGCAACAAGAAAAGACGACAGCGTAACCGACGATTATTTCAGAAGGAAAATCAGCGATCCGTACCGCTGGCTGGAAGACGACCAGAGTGCCGAAACCAGGGCCTGGGTGGTAGAACAGAACAGAGTCACCAGCGCCTATCTGTCGCAGATTCCCGACCGTGAAAAGTTCAAAAAGAGGCTTTCGACGCTTTTCAATTACGAGCGTTACACTCCTCCATTTAAAGAGGGAGGCAAGTATTACTACTTCAAGAACGACGGGTTGCAGAATCAGAGTATTCTGTATGCGCAGGAAAAACTCGACGGACCGGCAACGCTCGTACTGGATCCGAACAAATTCAGTGCTGACGGCACGACGTCGCTGGGAGAGATGGACTTCTCCAGAGACGGACGTTATCTGGCCTATTCCACCTCCAAGGGCGGATCTGACTGGAGAACCATTGTGGTCAAAGATATGAGAACAGGAGAAATGCTCCCGGATGTGATTGAATGGGTGAAATTCAGCGGAATTTCGTGGAAGGGCAACGGTTTTTACTACACCCGTTATCCGGAGCCACAGAAGGGCGACGAGCTGAAAGCCGCCAACAAATTTGGGGCGGTTTACTATCACGCACTGGGAACTTCGCAGTCGGCCGACCTGCTGATTTACGACGATAAATCCAATCCGGACCGTTCATTTGGCGGAGCGACCACAGAAGACGAGCGGTTCCTCATCATCAATGGCTGGGAAAGCACCAGTGGCAACATGCTGGCGGTGAAGGATCTCAGCATGCGCTCGGACTTGTTTGTGACCATCTCCGGGAGTTTCGACAAGGATTTCAGCGTGGTGGACAATATCGGCGACCAGTTGCTGATCCTGACCAACCATAATGCTCCCAACCAGCAACTGATACTGGTTGATCCGGCCAATCCGGCTGAAAAAGACTGGAAAACACTGATTGCGGAAGATGAAAACGACGTATTGCAGTCGGTGTCATTATGTGGCGGCAAGATACTTTGCACTTACCTGCACAACGCGGCGAGCAGTCTGCGCGCCTATGATCTGAGTGGCAAACTGATTCGCGAAGTAGCCCTTCCCGAGATCGGATCGGTGGGTGGAGTAAGCGGTAAAGCGGGTGATTCACAGGCATTTTTCTCCTTCACCTCCTTTCTGCGTCCTTCAACAGTATATTCACTGGATATGAATACCCTGAATATCAGCGTATTCAAAGCGCCCACCCTCGATTTCAATCCCGAGCTGTACACGACGGAGCAGGTGTGGTACAACAGCAAGGACGGCACCCGGGTGCCCATGTTCATCACACACCGGAAGGATATGCGTTTTGACGGCAGCAATCCCACGTTGCTTTACGGTTACGGCGGCTTCAATATTTCACTGACACCATCGTTCAGTGCATCGCGTGCGGCCCTGCTTGAGAGCAACGGAGTGTACGCCGTGGCCAACATCCGCGGGGGTGGCGAATTTGGAGAGAAATGGCACCGTGCGGGTACTAAATGCCAGAAGCAGAATGTTTTTGATGATTTTATCGCGGCAGCAGAGTATCTGATTACCAAAAAGTACACTGCCTCCTCCAAACTGGCCATACAGGGTGGCTCGAATGGCGGACTGCTGGTGGGCGCCTGTTTGACGCAGCGTCCGGATCTGTACCGCGTATGTTTCCCTCAGGTGGGCGTGCTGGACATGCTTCGTTACCACCAGTTTACGATCGGATATGCGTGGGCGACCGACTACGGGCGCAGCGATGTGCCGGAGGAATTCAATTGCCTGATCAAGTACTCGCCGCTGCACAACGTGAAGGAGGTAGCCTATCCTGCTACCATGGTGACCACTGCTGACCACGACGATCGCGTGGTACCAGCGCACTCCTTCAAATTTGCTGCCACACTGCAGGAAAAACAGCAGGGCAACAATCCGGTGCTGATACGAATTGAGACCAGTGCCGGGCATGGAGCCGGCAAGCCAACTGCCAAAATTATCGAAGAGGCGGCTGATATACTGGCCTTTATGTTTTACAACATGAGATAACAAGGGGAACTACCCTTCATTGTCCTCCAGCCTCCACTCGGCATAAGAAGTGGGGGTTTCGCGGAGTTCTACGCCGACCAGTTCCAGGTCACCTGTGAAATAAGGTCTGATTTTCTCGAGAAACATGAGCATCAGATTTTCGCAGGTGGGCTGGAATGGTACGGTGAATACCTTTTCGAACTCGGTGGTGAGCAGTTCGTTTTTGACATAGGGGGCGCTGTCGTTCAGCACCAGCGCGTGGTCGTAGATGCTGATAATCTCTTCCATCACCACCTTTTTAAGATTGCCGAAGTCCATGACCATGCCGAGCTTCACATCGCTGTCGTCGGTGATGGGATAGCCTTTGATAGTTACCCTGAGGTGATAGGTATGTCCGTGAATATTCCTGCACGGGCCATCGTAGCCGTACAGGGCGTGTGCCATTTCGAAGTTGAACTGTTTGGATACGCGGACTTTTTGCTGGAGCATTGTCGGTAGTAATTAGAACTTGTTCAGGAATCACAATTCCAAATGAAGGTGCAAAGGTACCATTATACGGTCTTTTTGTCTATAGATTATCCGGCATTGTCCTGAGGGTAATTGAAGTGGCAGGCTCTACCTGGACAGTTTTGAATCAATGTATCGTGAAGTTGTCAAGCATATACCTGAACAAGCTCTAATTTTGCCGCCTCAACTCAACACCCTTGCTCAAAGTCTCCTACTCGCCCGTCTATCGCTACGAACTTCCCGAAGGACACCGCTTCCCCATGGTCAAATACGAGTTGCTGGCCGAGCAGTTGCTCTGGGAGGGTACCCTGCGTGAATCGGATATGTTTCATCCCGATCTGCTGTCGGAGGAGATAGCTCTCCTCACGCATACGCGCGAGTGGTGGGAAAAGATGAACCGCGTGACGCTGACGCCCTCTGAAATACGGGCTATCGGGTTTCCGATCAACGAACGGTTTGTAGTCCGGGGAAGACATATCTCGCAGGGAACCCTTCAGTGCGCCCTGTACGCCCTTGAACACGGATGCGCCCTCAATATCGCCGGGGGTACTCACCATGCCTTTGCCAACCGGGGAGAGGGTTTTTGCTGCTTTAATGACCAGGCGGTGGCCGCCAGCTATCTGCTCGATCGCGGACTGGCGTCGAGGATTCTGATAGTAGATCTGGACGTGCACCAGGGCAACGGCACAGCCAGCATATTTGAGCATGAACCGCGGGTTTTTACCTTTTCCATGCACGGAGAAAAGAACTATCCGCTCCGGAAGGAACGCTCCAGTCTTGATATCGGGTTGCTCGACGGCATCACCGACGAGCCTTACCTGAAAATACTGGGAGAAGCGCTGCCGCGCATTGCCGACGAATTCCAGCCCGATTTTGTATTTTACCAGAGCGGGGTGGATATCCTGGAAACCGACAAACTGGGTCGCCTGGCCGTCACGCGCGCGGGCTGCCGCACGCGCGACGAGATCGTGTTCAGTTTCTGCCGGAGAAACCGGCTTCCGGTAGTGGCCAGCATGGGCGGCGGCTACTCACCGCGCATCGCCGATATCGTGGAAGCACATGCCAATACTTTTCGGGTGGCGGCAGAGGTTTTTGGGTGATAATCATCCATTTCGTACCTTTAGAGGTGCTGTTATACTTCTACATTCGATATTTAAAAAACCGCAGAATATCGAATATCGAACTCCGAATGTCGAAGTATTGACTACGCTTGTTCGGTGTTCTCTGTCTCCTGCTCTTGGCTGGCTACGAAGA
>Ga0172373_10001708_pt1 | contig 35147 bp, 37 predicted proteins | sample Lak10m_2_FD_114546 | JGI IMG/M metagenome (GOLD analysis project Ga0172373, IMG submission 114546) | Freshwater microbial communities from Kabuno Bay, South-Kivu, Congo - kab_092012_10m | ecosystem: Environmental > Aquatic > Freshwater > Lake | place: Democratic Republic of the Congo...
GAATTTTTAGTATGGCTTAAATATTATCCTGTTGCAAACAAGGCAGCTAAATTTAATGTAAAACTAACTAATGTAGAAACGTTTGTGCCAAAGGAAGAGGCTCAAGATATTGAGCAGGGCGGGCTGTTAAAAAAACTCGGTAAATCATTTTTAAAGGCTGTTAGTGGTAGTACTGCCCCGGGTATAGAATTTGAATTTACATCGCCGCGATTCAAAGGAACGGGCAGAATGGCATTAGATTATAAAAATGGTAAATTTACCCTAGGGGCAGTTCGCAAATTTGCCGGTCGAGATGCAGTTGATGCTCGTTTGACAGACGAAGCTATAGATAAATTTATTAAATACTTGTTAACGCAATCACAATATGCTGAAGCACTTAAACAAGCATTTCCGGACATTGAAACTGCATTGACTGATAATTCGTTTAAAAAATAAGCAAGTGTTGGCTTATTTAAAATGAATTTATACCGTATTGTATAGTTCAATATGACATGTCAAAGTAGCCGTAATCGATAAAATTTATCATGACCAATCATATTTATTAAAAAGGATTAGATATGGCACTTATAGATAAAGTATCAAAATATGGACCTACGACCCCTATAGGTAAGCCAGGTACCGGAACAGCTGTTGATGTATTTGCATTTGAGACTGGTGCAGGTCAAATAGGCGCTACTAGTAAGTACGGCCCTATTCTGCCATATGGTAAGCGTCCATCACGATATGAGGATTTGATCTAATGATTAGATTAACAAAGCTTGTTGCAAGAAATGCAATTAAACGTAGAATTACGGAAGCGGACAATGACCCAGCTATGCCTACAGCTGATACGCCAGAACCGACTACTAGTTATATCGACTCAAAAGATTTGATTCAGCGTCTTAATTCAATTATTGATGAGTTAAATACAATTGATGATGAAATCATGAATGCATTAGATACGGCTGAATCAGAGACGGCTGACATTAAATATGGCAATGCAAAGGCTGTTATAAGTAGATATTTATCTGCAGGTATTAAAAATATAATTAGGCTTAAGCAGCCGTTGAAAAAATTATCTTGAGATGACAACATGAAAAAGTGGGAATCACAGTTATTACGACATATTCTTAATGAAAAGTATTTAGGCGAAGAAGATGCGCCAAAAATGGATAAGAATGAACGTAGCCAATTTTTAGAAGCAGTATCTAACTTTCAACGGTTAGGTGAGATGATATACCGTAAAAATACATTACGCGAAGTTTCTCAGACACTAGGTAAAATTACCAAACAAGCTGAGCAACTAACAATATCAGAATCTGAGCATTGGTTTGATAATGTTACGGTATCACGCCACATGAAACAAATGAACGAGGCATATAAAGTATTTGAAAAGACGGCAAATGAAATGTCCGGTCTGCAGCAACGTTTAGAATCCGCATATGAGGACATGGGCTCAATATTAAATCGTTATTATAAAGTTAATGGCGCACTACAAGAAGACCAGTATACTGCAGGCGTAGATGATGAAGGCCCGGCATTAGATGAAGATCAGTACACCGCCGGCGTAGATGATGAAGGACCTGCATTACAAGAAGACCAATATACTGCAGGCGTAAGTGATTACGGGCCAGCATTTCATGATCACATGACGTCGACAAACTCCAAGAGATTAAAAGAAAGTGTAAAGGCTCGTCGGAAAGCTAACAAAATAGCTGCAAGACGTAAGAAATAATCTTGGAAAGTTAAAAAATAGCTATTATATTAATAGCATAAAATAAATAAGTTATAAATGAATCCAAAACAGTACAAAAAACATCAGTCAATTTTACCTGGCGCGGAAATCGGCGTACGTGTGCTTAAGCATAAAGAACGCGGTTTAGACATTGAACGGGCATTACGTAATTGGAAAAAACAAGTGAAAGATGCTGATATTGTCAGCGATCTTAAAGATCAGATGCAATACGAAAAAAAGTCAGTTGCTCGACGTGAAAAAATGAAGAGGGCTAGATTTATTGCAAAAATACAACAACAAAACCAATAAGGAGTAATTATGAATAAAGAAAAAGTTTTAGGTATCGTTAGACACTTGCTAACATTTGCAGGCGGTGTATTGATTACGCAAGGAGTTATTGATGACGCTGTATTTACAGAGTTATTTGGTGCCGCAATGACATTGATTGGCGGTATTTGGTCTGTTGTAGATAAAAATTCTCCGGCAGCGTAATAATATTTTTATAGTTTTTAGAAAAAGGCACCTTCGGGTGTCTTTTTTACTATCCGTACGGATGTTTTTTTGCTATTGTGCATAATTATATTTGACTAACATTACTATGTGTTAATACATAGTCCCTGAGAATATCAATCTATTCTTATTGAGGTTTATAATAATCTCAGTTTTCCAATCAAATATTAGGAGACACAAAATGAATGACCTTTTAAAGGAAGCCATCGCAGACGCAAAAGCTGTTCGTGAAACTGCTATGGCAAATGCAAAACTTGCATTAGAAGAAGCGTTTACGCCTAGACTTCAAAGCATGTTATCCGCAAAATTATCTGAGGAAGAGGAAATGGAAGACGAGCCTGCTGACGAGCCAGCTCCGGCACCTGCCCCTGAGCCAGTTGAGGAAGAGGATGATATGGAACTGACGTCTGAAGAGGATGACATGGACCCAATGGATGAAGAGGATGACATGGAGCCAATGGATGAAGAGGAAGATGACATGGAACTAGAAGCAATCATTAGAGAACTTGAAGGTGACATGGAAGAGCCTGTTTCTGAAGAGGATGACATGGAGCCAATGGATGAAGAGGATGACATGGAAGAGCCTGTTTCTGAAGAAGAAGAAGAAGTTTCGATCGATGAAATTATTCGTGCTTTGCGCGAGGAAGATGGCGAGGAAGATGAGCCAGTTACAGAAGAAGATGCTGAAGAAGAACTTAAGGAAGCATACAAAGTTATCCGTTTCTTAAGATCTAAAATCAACGAAGTTAATCTTCTTAATGCAAAACTATTGTTTTCAAACAAGTTGTTTAGAAATTATTCATTAAACGAATCACAAAAGGTTAAAGTTATTGAAAATTTCGATCGTGCACGTACTATTCGTGAAGTAAAATTAGTTTTCAGCACATTGGCAGAGTCGTTCACTACGACAAAACCAAAAACTCGTTTAAAAGAAAGCTATGCTTCTAAATCATCTCGTTCAACCAAGCCATCAAAGCAGGTTATTAACGAGGGCAATGATTTGGCAGCACGCTGGAAAAAATTAGCTAACATTTAATCTTTGGAGAAAAATCAATGAACGTAAATTCATTACTCCCTCATGACTCAGTAGCTAACCAAAATGCGGTATCACTTCGTTTAGAGCGTAAGTGGGAAAAGACCGGCCTTTTGGAAGGTTTAAAGTCTGAGGTTGAAAGAAAAGGAATGGCCGTCCTTTTAGAAAACCAGGCTAAACAATTAGTAACGGAAGTTAATAAAACCGGTACCGGTGGAAGTGATGAACAATGGGCAGGCGTTGCTCTTCCATTAGTTCGTAGAATCTTTGCTGAGATCGCTGCAAAAGATTTCGTATCTGTTCAGCCTATGAATCTTCCTTCAGGTCTTGTATTTTACTTGGATTTCAAGTATGGCACAAACCAAGGCACTAACGGATTCACTACATCAACAGGTAATGATTTCTTAACAGGTCAAGGAAGAACTTCTCAAGGCGATTCTGTATTCGGTATTACCGATGCGGGCAACTTAGGTACTTCTGCCGCCGGCGGTGCTGCACCTAGCGAAGGTTTGTACGGCGCAGGTCGTTTTGGTTACACGATTAATGATGTTAATGCTGTCATTGCAATAGCAAATATAGCTACAGGTTCATGGTCGACTTCAACCAATACATTTACTGCTAATACAGCAACTGCATTGACAGGTGCCCAGTTAGCATTGTTCTCTAACTTCAATGCGGAATTTTCAGCATCGGCTGCGGCAAATAGCAGAAAATACCAAGTTGTTAGAATTACAAAAGCTAGTTTGACAAATCCTGATATGAACGGTGTAAGAGCATTCAATTTGTCAGGATCTGGTATTACTAACATCGTTCCGGAATTTACCCGTCATGATGGTACGTATATCTACTTCCTAGCACAGACTGCTGCAACTCCAGCTGTTAATCGTTCGTCATGTGAAGTAGCATATCATGTACAGCCAGCTGATAACTCTAGAGGCGACTTTGAAGATACCACTGGCGGTAACTTGACCGATACTTCAATTCTTGATATTCCAGAAATTAATTTGGAAATGAGAAGCGAGGCAATCGTTGCTAAAACACGTAAGTTGAAGGCTATCTGGTCGCCAGAATTTGCCCAAGACTTAAATGCATACCATAGCATCGATGCTGAGGCTGAGTTAACGTCAATGTTGTCTGAGTATGTTTCTCAGGAAATTGATCTTGAAATCCTTGACATGTTAATTCAAAATGCACAAACCATTGACCGTTGGTCTGCAAAGATCGGCTTTGAGTTCGACCCAGTAACAAACACCTTTGTTCAGTCGAATGCAACCGCTCAAGCATACAACCAAGGTACCTGGTTCCAGACATTGGGCACTAAAGTTCAAAAAGTGAGCAACAAAATTCACCAATTGACTTTACGTGGTGGTGCAAACTTCTTGGTATGTTCTCCAACGGTTGCAACTATCCTAGAATCAATTCCTGGATATGCTGCTGATACTGACGGCGATAAGATGCAATTTGCAATGGGTGTGCAGAAGGTTGGTGCAATCAACAACAGATACCAAGTTTACAAGAACCCATACATGACTGAAAATGTCATCCTAATGGGCTTCAGAGGATCTCAATTCCTTGAAACAGGTGCTGTTTATGCTCCATACATTCCGCTCATCATGACGCCATTAGTGTATGACCCGTCTAACCTAACACCAAGAAAAGGTGTTATGACGCGTTATGCCAAGAAGATGGTTCGTCCGGAATTCTACGGTAAGATTTACGTAGGCGACTTGAACGTAGTCTAACGATAAAATTTAGTGGTACATTGAAAAGGGAGGCTTCGGTCTCCCTTTTTTACATATTTATATTAAATAGGAGATGTATGGCAAAGCAGAATATTGAGAAAACCCCACCCCAAGGTCCTATAAGGTTTTCATTAAGTTTATCAGAAGAGCAGAAAGCGGCTAAGGCAGAAATATTAAAACATCCGTTTAATTTTATTGTAGGAAAAGCCGGCTCAGGTAAAACGTTATTAGCTGTTCAAGTTGCTTTAGATATGTATTTTAAACGTGAGTGTAACAAGATTATTATTACACGGCCGACAGTCTCAACAGAAGATAACGGATTCTTACCGGGGTCTGAACGAGAAAAATTAGAGCCATGGCTAGTGCCAATTCGTTCTAATATGAGAAAGGTATATAACAAGCCTGATATTTTAGAAAAGATGGAATCTTCAGAGGCAATTGAATTAGTTTCATTAGCACATTTCCGCGGCCGTACATTTGATAATGCAGTTGTAATAGTAGATGAGTTTCAAAATCTAACAAAGTCTCAGTTAGCAATGGCTATAGGTCGTATTGGCGCGGATTCTAAAATGATTTTTACGGGCGATTTACAACAAATTGACTTGAAAGATAAAAATTATTCAGCCGTACATGATTTAGCCAAGATTAAAGATTCTCAATATGTCTGTAAAATTATATTAAATGACAATCACCGCCATCAGGCAATAGATGAATTGTTGAATTTACTCAACGGATATAACTAAACGTCATATTTATTAAAAAGGAAAGCAATGGCCGGCTGGTATAACTTTACTATTGAGCAGGGTGCTACTGTTAATTTTGAATTAACATATAAAGATTCTAGTGGCAACTACATCGACTTAACAGGTTATACAGCTCGTATGCAAATAAAAAATGCTCGCGGCGGAAGTCAAACATATATTACTTTGACAAGCAATAGGGCTGCTGACGGTACGGGATTAAATATGAACGGTTCATCTGGGACAAAATCACCGGTATCTGGCTCTATAGGCGTGTTTATATCAGCACATTCATCGTCACGGCTTACGTTTTCTGAAGGTTACTATGATATAGAATTAGTTTCAGGTAGTCAATACCCGTATGTAACAAGATTACTAGAAGGTAAAGTGAAACTTTCGAAAGAAGTGACCACGAGCAGCTAATGTCTCAGAAAATATATGTAAATAAAGATGAACCAAAAGTTACAGTAAATGAGTCTACCGCCAATGTAAATATCACTACAAGTGATGGCGAGACCATAATAGTTACTCATGAAACGACGAATGTCGTTGAGGTCGCTGCATTTGGACCTCGCGGCCCTCGAGGCGAACGCGGCCCACAAGGCATAACAGGTAAATTCTCGGCTACAGGATCAGTTGTATTAGACGAATTATATGCATCTGGTTCAATAACCGCAAAACTAGCAATTAGTTCTAGCGATTATGTGTATGCCAAAGGCGTGTTTATTAATTCGGGGTCTAAAACTACAAACGACTTCTTTTTAATTAGATCGGAAAGTTTTGCAGCATTACGGGTTAACGGTGAAGGCGTACTACAGTTAGGTGCATTTAATATAGTACCAACACCAGTACCAGGGGGAGTTTACTATAATAATACGACTGACGAATATTATGTTAGTAAAAGGACAAGTTAGGAATATTTATACAAAATAAATTGATTGAGGAATACACATGGCAACAACATGGCGTAAAATAATTGTTTCAGGTTCAAATGCTGAATTAAACGAAATATTTGCATCCGGTAAAATTTCGGGTAGTGCAGAACTGTTTGCTTCTTTATCTTTAAGTGACAATGGAAGCTATAGAACCGTTATATATGATACCGCAACTGGCAAGTTTTATTTTACTGGCTCATATGGAGGTGGTGGCGGCGGAGGTGGAGGAATATTTGTCAATCAAGGTACATATTACAATACCGATAATACAATAGAAATTACCGGATCGACACTGCGCGGTGCACCGAGCGGCGATAAAACACGTACTGAAGTAGCATCTGCAGTTAATAGCCGTTATGCATTACTAGTAAGTGAGTCTGCATATTTCACCAATCATAATGTCGGCCATCCAAATAGCTTGCAATGGCAAACTGGATTAGCCGGATCAATATTTAATAACTACAATGCTACCACCGATGTAGCTGAAATAATTAGAGCATTAGTCGGCATTGTTAGTGCTTCAAATGCATCACTTGTAGCATCTCCTAAGCCGAATGCAAATAAATGGGCATCTAGTGCCGCCGAAGGCGAGGATGCGCCGACTACTGATGCTACTTCTACATGGAACACAGTGTTTGTGCCATCAACTGCAATTGGCCCATCATTAATAGCGCCAATACGATATCTCCAAACCAAAGGATTTAATTCAACCGCGGGTAAAAAACTTTTTGACCAGGTGACTACAGTATATCAAGCAATAACCAACGGCTACGGTATACGAATAGATAGTGATCCCGCTACTTATTTTGACGCTGGCAATGCATCTGCCGGTGTGCGTGTTTTTGCAATTGCAACGCAAAGTTTTAGTGATACGCAGACCGTAACAACCCCGACTACTACATCGACGTTCACAACAAGATCATTAGTAGTAGTTACGTCTACAACAGATACCGCTCCATTACGTGTAAGAAACAGAGCATCCGGTACACCGTCAGTAATTCCTCCGGCATGGCAAGAGGCATATTATGCAGATCTTCCTATAATAACAGCTCGTAAATACCATCCTACGAAAGCAGACTTTGGTTCCGTAGCCACTACCGCTGCTGCGATATCATCATCAGGTTATTATAGATACCATGGCATTAAAGCAGGATTTGCATCAAGTTCTGCAGCAACAATTGGACAAGTAATAGGCAAGTCATTGGCTTCATTATCGGATCAAACTACATTTTTTATAACGCCGTTAACGACTAGTGATGTTGTAAGCATTCAAAGTCAAACCGTTGCATTTGATAGAGGGGACGGGGCGTTTGATTTCACAGCGTTAACTGCAACTTCTAGAAGTTTATCTGGAGCTCCGTATTTAAATAACGCTGCATGGTTAAATACTAAACAGTTCTGGTATAAAGGATTATTTAGGCCATTGTATTATGCAGTTGCTAGCAGTGTTTCAACACTAGTCGAAGTATCTGCTAGTAGCACGATCGTAAACTTATCAGCGTCAGGCGATTGGCAATGGAAATTATCAAACGGGCTTATAGTAGCCGGGTCACCAGCAATATATACAACCGCCGGCACGACCACCACAGTTCCTGCCATCGGAAATCCACCATATCAAGTATCAACGGCGTCACTAGGTACTGGTATTGTTATTGGTATAGGACCTTTAAACAATAATCGTACTTCGTATACGGGCGCGACAAACGTGGTTGAACAATATCCTTCAACTACAACATGGACATATCAGCCGCGGTATAGAACATGGAATAGCCTAGGTAGCTGGACCAACACCGCCGCTGTGACCATAAATTTTCATACAGCTGGAACATTTAGGCAGCCTGCATCGAGTGGCTCATTAGCTGTATGGATATCAAGTAATGGTCAGACTAATTTAACTGGCGAAGGTTTATTATCAACTAGATTTAGAGATGAGACGCGTAGAAAGTCAATTTACGGAAATTCTGTAAGTAATGCTATGACATCAACATGGAATTCGGGTTCAAGATTAAGACTAGGCGATAACGGTGATTTGCAATACAAGCCTGGCGCATCTAATTATGGATGGCTTGTCAATCCACAGCATGGTGCAGGATCAACAAGTGTAAATACTAATGGCGGATATGGTTATTGGTACCCAACCGGTAGCTATAATATTACTCATTACAAGTGGGCATTGCATAAATTTGATTTTGATTTATCTGAAGGTTCTAGCCGTAGTAGTTTAGTACTTACTACTTTTGGTGATAGTAGCTTTAGTGATTTAGTATCATGGGACACGACTACCAATAACAAATACTCAATTGGAGTAATTTTTAGCAAACAAGTCGCCGGCGGTACGCCGAATATATATGATGTATCTGGTACTGGAACATTTTCACCGAATTTAGATAATCAAACTGCAAATACTGCCGGCATTAATCCATTTAATGAGACAGTAAACATTAAAAAAGGATGGGACTCTAGATCGACTGGTACTAGTACAATTACATTAGGCTTATCTGCAGCTGCTGGACAAGAAATAGTTAATCCATCCGGGGGAAATAATTACTCTGATGTATACGTATTAATACGATATAAAGGTGCACCGAGTAATACATTACAGCAAATTACGCTAACCGCATCATAACAACGAAACACAGGACTAAATAAATGGCATTTGTAAGCGCATCATTTTCAAACAAAAAACTTCAGAATAGACGATATACTTCTGAACGCGCTAGCGTAACACAAGAAGCATTTACTAGTGTACTAGATATTAATGCCAATGAGATTTTTACGGATGTGCGTTATATACCAACATCATCCGCCGGAATCCCATTCTCAGGCTCTTCACAAGCTGGATTTATAGTCTCCGCTAGTTATACAGACCCAACGGTTAGTCCAGATTTACCTGTATTAAAGTATTGGTGGAGACATAAATTAAAGCCAGCTGGAACTAGTACACAACGTGATACCTATTTTTTCGTAGAAACAGAACCTACTAACGTATTAACAGATACCACCGGCGGCTCGCAGTTAATTCAAGCTGATCAGCTTACGAATTTCATATCACCAAAATATATTAGTCAAAATTTTGCATCGGATACTGTAAATTTAGCTGATACCGACGGCACTCCAGGTTATAATATTGTATTATTTGAAAGTACAAATTCTGATCCTGCTAATATAAATCCAGCTACAGATACAATATCAACGTCAGCATATGTATTTGATTATAAAACAGGTATTGTATCATTTACTACAGCACGTGCTGATAATAAATGGGTATTTGCAACCGCATATCAATATATTGGCCGTACGCTCGGTAGTCAGATTAGCGATGGTACATTAGGTGGCGGTGCTAGTAGTTGGTCTGAATTAACGGGCATTCCATCCGGATTATTATCTAGTTCTGCACAAATTGCTAGTAATATTTCTGGCTCATTAGGTGCAAATGCAACATTTATACGTAGTTTAACTGCTGATAAAGTATCAGGCTCGTTAGGACCGAATGCAGCATTTTTAAGAGCATTAACTGCTACTAAAGTATCCGGTTCATGGCAGTCACAATATTTTAGTACACTATCGGCAGCTAAAATATCAGGTTCATTAGGCTCGAATGCAACGTTAATCAGATCATTAACCGCTGCTGGTATATCTGGATCATTAGGTTCGAATGCAACATTTATACGTAGTTTAACTGCTACTAAAGTATCTGGGTCATTTACTCGTGCATCATCGTCATTTAGTACTCGAGTAACAACGATTGAGAGCCGTGTTAATCAAGCAGTTAATACTGATTCAAATGTAACATTCGGCGGATTATCTGTAACAGGTGATGCGACTATTAATGGTAACTTAACCGTTAATGGCGGCTTAACTGCAATTAACAGTACAAATATTAATGTCAAAGATGTATTTGTACGTATAGCATCGGGCTCTGCGGGTGTAAATGTTGACGGCGGTTTATTTATTCAATCTGGCTCATCTGCAAACAGCGGATCCGCATTTTATCATGATGCCGGCGACCAACGTTGGGCTGTCGCAAAACATATGCGAGAAGCTGATACGGATTTATCATCAAAGTCATATATCTCGAGATCATTTATTGTAACAACTACCGCTGCTGCCGGCGCGCCTGATGAAGCAGATGTGCGTTACGGCTATGGTGAGATTTATATCAATGAATCTAACGGTGATATCTATATTAGAACAAAAACAACCTAATAATTAAATGAAATGGCACTACGAGTTAATGGCAACTTTCGCATTGGGGGCGTGGAACATCACCACCCTCTCACATCAGAAGAAATTGAATTCCTATTACGTATTTTAGCGGACATGGACTTTAAAGGCCATATGTTAAACAATATAATAACGATTACATATAAACTGCAACGGGAGTATGAAGCTGTAAAACAAAAAGAAAATATCACGCGTAAATAATGAGAGAGATCTTAATTATTGGCCAGCCCCAAGCTGGAAGTGGGCTTTTTAAGTAACCAACCGTAGTTAGGAAAAGGAAGTATGCCAAATTGGAAAAAAGTAATTGTATCCGGATCGGATGCAGCGTTAAATAGTGTGACCGCAAGTTCTGGCATTACGTCCTATGGCGATGTATATGCTCCTAACTTTGTGGGTACCGCGTCAATTACTTCCAAAGTAACAGTATCTCAAACTACAACTCCAACAAATTTTCCGGTAGTATTTACATCTACTAATAGTTTATTTCAAGATGTTCCGGCATCAGACTTTTACTATAATCCGGGACGAAACTTACTAAGTGCTGGTCAAGTAAATGTTACAACTGCATTAACTGCATCAGGGTTAACATATCCTAATAGTGACGGCGAAAATGGCGATGTTTTAACTACAGACGGTCAAGGTAACCTAACATTAGATAAAGCTCGTATTTACATACAAGTAAAAAGCAAATGGCCAACAACTTTACCAAAAGGGATGCCCGTTTATGTATCGGGAAGTGTTGGTAATTTAGATCTAGTAAAACCTGCATCAGCATCAAATGCCAATACAATGCCAGCTATTGGCGTATTGGCACAGCCATTAGCATTTGACGAAGAGGGATTGGCGATTGTTGTTGGATTTATTAACGGCGTAAATACATCCGCATTCCAGGCTGGCGATGTTGTATATGTCGGCGCGAACGGCGGGTATACTAATGTTAAACCGACCGGAACAAATCTAATTCAAAATTTAGGTATTGTAACAAAAGTTGATGCCAATGGAAGTGGATTCGTTTACGGTGCAGGGCGTTCAAATGATTTACCAAATATTACACCAGGCTATACATGGGTAGGTAATAATAATGGCGTGCCAACTGCGGTACCGACATCATCATTTGCTGGTAGTGTTACAATTGTAGGAGATGCTAATAACAAGCTTGTTACAGCAAATGGTAACGGCACATTTACTGCCGAATCAGCATTAACATTTGATGGTAGCCAAGTATCAATTGATGCAGCGACTCGTGTAAGCATAGATAGTTATAGATTATTTGATGTAACAAAAAATTCCAATGATGTTACAGTAGCGTTAGGTGATTTATCCAATGCATTTAATGCTACAGAATTAAGAGTTAATGACGGCGAGCGAAAAATAGAATTATTTTTTAGTGCATCTAAAGGTGATAGTATTGTAAGTCATTACTTTGATAATAAAGGTTTATTTGTATCGGGTGCTATTACAGCAAGTGGATTGTATATTGATAATCGGGACCACCCGCCGGCATTCTTCGGTGGCAGTGTTAATATCGATGGCAGATTAACGGCGCCTAGCGGTGAATTCAATGAATTAACAGGCGATTGGTTATCATCGAACGGTGCTAATCGAGTCATTACATCTGATGGCGATGGCACATTTACCGCAGAGTCTGGATTAACATATGACAATTCTGTATTAACAGTTACCGGTAGAGCTAATATATCTGGCCGTGTTAACGCAGCTTCATTTACCGGTAGTTTTCAAGGCACGGCATCTGCAGCTAATAGAGTTCAGGTAAATGCAACTAACACCAATCAATATTATACAGTACCATTTGTTGAGTCCGTAAATACTACATCACATGCTCGTCTAGGATATGAAAATACCAATATTGGCATTCAATACAATCCTAGTCAAAATGTACTTAAAGCCGGACATATATCAGCTAGTGCATTAACAGTTACAGAGAGCTTTAATATCACCGGCCGGCAGTATTCAACAGCATCATATCATTTAATTGAAGTACCTCGAGGTCAAATGTATACGCAGGGAGTATTTTTCCTGACGGGCTCATTTCCTCCGAGTCAAGGAGCACCGCAATGGACAAAATTTCCATTGTTACGATTTAGCACTGGTAGTTCATTGGATTTAGATATGGTCATACATATTATTCCTAATGAATCCGTGCCGGCCTCTAGTTCTGTATTTAGACAAAATTCTACAATTGGAGCAATTGCTAAGTATCCTATACGATTCGAGTCTACAAATTATACACTGCCGTTTGATTCGGGTGAATATACATTTGCAGCCGGTGATGGATGGCCCTTCGAAGACACCGAATCTGCATTTATGTTTACTCAAGGATTTAATACATCTAATATAGCCGATTTCGTGCTTGGATTTACGTCTATATCACCCGGATTTACAAATTATAGACCACAGCTGTCAGATGAAGAGACTCTTCCTATTATCGATACAGATCAAGGTCAAGGCCCGATATTATTATCGTTTGTAACGGGTTCTAATAATGTACCATCTTCTTACATGTCAGTTCGTTTACTATTATCTAGTAATACAAATTTTGGTAAATATACATCATACATTCAAAATGCTAAATTGCGAGTGACATGTAATTATAAGCTATTAAATTATGCCTAATTTTTATTCATTAAATATAACAACATCGGGCAGTTTACGGCTATACAATAAACAGGATGATGTACGTACAGGCAAAGGCTTTTTTACTAATGTCACTAATCGCGGTTTAGAATTTAATCAGCTTATACCCGGCATAAATCCAATAACAATTATTCAAATAAGTAGTTCTAATCGCGAACCTAGATTTGGTATTGGCTTTGGTGCCGGCGAGACATTTGATAAAACATTTGACTTGCTATCATCAAAAGATTCAGTAGATGGTACAGAAATTCAATTACGTAGTAGCCGTACTGAATATGGCGCCCAACCCGGCGATATTGCAGGTAAAATAAGTTTTGCAATTCAAAGTGCTAGCTTTAAAAGTATAGATGCATCCGGTTCGGTAGGTGATATACGTGCACGTGTTGATACTATTAATGAACAAGGCGTAATTGGTAGTTTAATTTTAGGCACGTACGGCAGTAAATATAATCGTCGTGATACACTAACAATTAATTCGTTTAAATCGACATTTAGTAGTTCATTAGAAGTTCTTAATGATATTACTAATAAAGGTGGTATAAGGTCTACAGGACTAATATCATCGTCGTTACTACGAGTTAGTAGAACTATAACAGGTAACGTTATCAGCGCATCCGCAGGACTATACACTGCGGGAGATTTATTTGTTGCTGGAAATATATTATCGCCACCGGCGGCGGGCGTACAAAATAGAGGTATCGAGTATCGAAACGGCAACCAGACCGCTGCAACTCACGTCGATGGCCGATGGACTGCACAACGATTTGACACTAATACAAATGCTACAAATGCTCAATATAACGGCGTCGATCCAAGTTTATTTAGCGTATCATTAACAGGCTCATTTTATCATACCGGTTCATATGTGTTTAATGGCGGTACTGTTGATATGCAAAATGTTATATTTTCATTAGGCGGGTTTAATGATGTATCGTCATCATTGGCAATGATCGATGCCGGTGTATTCTAACAACTTGATATTTATTATAAAGGGATACGATGGCAGTTAATGTAGCAATTTGGCCCGGCTCATCATCTTTCTTTCCAGGCGATACGCCGTTTGGATTATATGATAGAGATAGAGACTTTGCATGTGATGCCGAAGCTGTTGCAGATTGGTGTGCTAAACGCATGGGCTATCCATTAGTAGATATTGAACTTCAAGATAAAAACTTTTTTACATGTTTTGAAGAAGCTGTATCTGAATACGGGGCACAATTAAATACGTATAACATACGTGATAACATGTTAAACTTGTACGGCTCGCCGACGAGCTCAAACTTGACAGGAAAAAAGGTTTCTCCGACATTAAATGGATTGATTGAATTAGCTGATGAGTACGGCGTTGAAGCAGGTTCCGGCGGAAATGTTACATATTATACAGGCTCAATAACATTAACAAACGGCAAACAGGTTTATGATTTAACGGATACCACTCATATATCATTTGAATCAGGTACGCCTGGTATAGATGCTATTGAAATAAAACGACTATACCATAATCCACCGCCAGCATTAGCCAGATTCTTTGATCCATTCGTCGGATCAGGTATCGGTACTCAACAAATGTTAGATTCATTTGGTTTTGGAAACTATTCCCCCGGCGTATCATTCTTAATGCAACCAGTATATTCTGATTTATTGCGCTTACAGGCAATTGAGTTTAATGATATAGTACGTAGATCTGCATATTCATTTCAAATAGCAAATGATAGAATTCGTATATTTCCAATACCACAGGCAAACAACTATGCTAATAAAATTTGGTTTGAATATATCAAGAAGTCAGATAGGGCATCGGCATTAAAAGGAATGACAGGCACAATCTCAGACTTTTCTAACGTGCCGTATGAGAATGTTATTTACAAAAATATCAATAGTGTTGGACGGCAGTGGATTCGTAGATATACATTAGCCTTAGCCATGGAAATGTTAGGTTTCGTACGAGGCAAATATTCAGCACTACCTATTCCTAATTCTGAAATCACATTGAACGGAGCAGACCTTTTATCCGCCGGACAAGCCGCCAAAGACTCGTTAATAACAGAACTAAAAGAGATACTGGATTCAATGTCAAGACAAGCACAATTGGAAAGAAAACAGGCTGAAGCTGATTCGTTACAACAACAAATAACCAAGATACCACTTAAAATATACATTGCATAATGGCACTATACGGTTCAGCACGAGATGCAAGTTTAATTAGATCAATTAATAAAGAACTTATCAACAAACAGGTTGATACGGAAATTGCATACTACAAACTAAAATTAGATTCTTCGGCTGTGAACATTTATAATGAATCTGATGTTAAGGTATATTATGCACCACAACGTGTAAATTGCCTAGTGGCACTAGATGATAAAGTTAGAGTGTCCGATGATTACGGTATTGATTTAACTCGTACCGCGCAGTTTGCATTTTTACGCGATACATTAGTAGAACGTAATTTAGTTTCAGAAGTCGGCGATATTATTCAGTATGATAAAGATTATTTTGAAATAGACAATATCCGTGATGGACAATACTGGTCAGGTAGAAATCCGTCAAAGGACATTGGATATACCGAGGGACTGCGCGGTGAGTTTGGCTATAGTGTATCTATTATATGTGAGACACATTTAACGCGCCGTAGTACATTGAACATAGAAAAAGTTCATTCTGGTATTAATTCTATAAACAACATACCACGTAACATATGAGTAAGCCACGATTAAATAAAACGGATTCTACATTTTCTGCAGACTTAACTCAAAATCGTGCAGATCAAATTAGACGTGATAATGATACCATACGTACACCGGCCGTAACATTGTACGATCATGATTTTGCAATCTTAGATTTTATGAAAAGCGTCGTACAGCCGAAAGTAATGCAAAACGGCGCAATGATAGATGTTCCTATTGAATATGCAAATGGCGAGAAATGGGCACAGATTCAATCTAAAGGATTTATGTATGATGCCGATGCTAAATTATTAGCGCCATTAATAACCATACGTCGTACGGATGTGATTGAACGTGATACTTTAAAGGGATTGGCTGTTAATAGAAACCCCGCGCGGCAAAACGGCACGTGGCCAGAGCGTAATAGCATAACATTAGAAAATAAATTTTCACCTAATAATGTATATGATAGATTTTCTTTAATGCAGAATTCAAGGCTACGTAGAGAATTATATGTTATTCCAGTACCAGAGTTTGTTGACATAACATATGAAATGTTCGTATGGACAGATTATCAAGAACAAATGAATTCAATTATTGAAACATTATTGCCATTGAGTGGATTTGCATGGGGCACATCATATAAGTTTGTAACATTAATTTCATCATTAACATCTGAATCAATTAATAGTATAGGCGAAGACCGATTAATAAGATCTACAATATCATTAATGACTAAAGGCGTGTTATTGTCTCAATCTGAACTACGTACGATCAATCTGCAGAAACAATATAGTGTTAAACGTATTTCATTCGGCGATGAACGTATTATAGGCGAATAACATATTTATTCAAAAGGATAGTTATGTCGACAGCAATTAAGTTTTCCGCAGAAGAAATAAATAAAATTCAAGATTTACGTACAAGAGGCAGCCGTTTAGTGATGGAGTTAGGGCAGCTTGAAGCAGAACTATTTATGTTAGATCAGCAAAAAGAACGGCTAATGGATTCGAAACGATTCATAACAGACCGATACATGACAATGCAACGAGAAGAACAGCAGCTAGTACAAGAATTAAATAAAAGATACGGTTCAGGTACAGTTGATGTTGAAAGTGGTGAATTTATTCCAGCATAGTAATATTTATCGATAGTTTGTACGTAACTGCCTATATTTATATGAAACATTATAATATAGGAGTAACCTCATGGCAGCAGAAAAAATAGTATCGCCAGGAGTATTTACCCGTGAAATCGATCAATCACAGTTACCATCCGCCGTTGCGGCTATTGGTGCTGCGGTTATCGGTCCAACGGTAAAAGGACCTGCCGGTATTCCAGTAACTGTTTCATCATATTCAGAATTTGTACAACGTTTTGGTAGTACATTTACATCTGGATCGGGTGCATCAGAACAGCGTTATAAGTATTTAACATCATACGTTGCTGAACAATATTTAAAGTATGCAGATACATTAACAGTTGTTCGTGTACTAGCTGGCAGTTTTAGTCATGCAACTGCAGAGATTGGTTCAACGGGTGCGTCAACAGCTCGTGCAACAGGCTCATTAACAATTGTAGGAACATTCGGCCGTACGGTTAATAACCAAGTTAAAATCAATGTATCCGGTAATACGTATAACTTTATTGCTTCATACAGCCCTGCACCAGCCGATGTAGTCAACAATACATACTACTTCGTAACGGGGTCAAACACCGCTACATTCCTAGACAATTTAGTAGCAGAAATTAATTCAGCCAATATTGGCGTAATTGCAAATGATGGCACGACTCAACTACAATTGACATCATCAGCATACGGCTCAGTAGGTGATAGTATTACAGTACAAACAGGTTCGGCATCTACATTTAGCACTGTATTAACATTGCAAGGCGGCACCGGCCCATCAGAAGTCGTGTTTAAGCTACATACATTAGCAGATGGCGCTGATCAAAATAGTGCCGGCGCTGAAACAACAAATGGTCTGCTAACAAACGGCACTGAAAATAATATAAGATATGAAATTAGCAACCGTAATACTAGCAAAGGTACATTTACATTAAGCATTCGCCGCGGCAATGATACTAATCGTCGTAAAATTGTTTTAGAGCAATTTACCAATCTAACGTTAGATCCTAATTCTTCTAATTATATTGGTAGAGTAATTGGCGATCAGGTATATACATTAGCAGATGCTGGAACAGCAGATCCGTACTTACAACTAGCCGGATCATTCCCAAATCGTTCAAAACTTGTACGTGTTGAAGTATTAAAAAATACATATAACTACTTAAATGAAAACGGTAGTATTCGCGACGGTGCACTAACTGCATTAATACCATCAGCACAATCCGGATCATTCTCTGGCGGATCAGATGGTACCGTGGCACATCCAAAACGATTTAATGAAGCTATAACAAATACTAATGTACAAGGATTAACTTTCGGTGCTAGCGGTAATGCGGATTATATCGATGCAATTCGTCTTTTAAAGAACCAAGATGAATATGATATCAACATGTTAGCATTACCAGGACTAACAGATAATTTTAGCAATCATGCCGCTGTTATTACTACTGCATTGAATATGTGTGAAGATCGTGGTGATTGTTTCTTATTGATTGATCCGGCTAGTTACGGCTCAACAATTTCAACCGTGACGTCAGAAGCCGCGGATAGAGACAGTAACTATGCTGCAATGTATTGGCCATGGGTTAAGATTGCAGACCCAGATCTAAATAAGAATGTATGGGTGCCTGCATCTGTAGTAATTCCTGGCGTATATGCATTTAATGACAGAGTTGCTGCGCCATGGTTTGCGCCAGCTGGTTTAAATCGCGGCGGTATTGATGTTGCTACGGACGTTGAACGTAAATTAACTCAAAGCAACAGAGATGATTTATATGATGCCAATGTCAATCCAATTGCATCATTCCCAAATTCCGGAATTGTTGTATATGGACAAAAGACATTGCAGAAAAAGGCATCGGCATTAGATCGCATCAATGTACGTCGTTTGTTAATTGCTGCCAAGAAGTTTATTGCATCAGCATCTAAGTTCTTGGTATTTGAACAAAATACTGCAGTAACAAGAAATAGATTCTTAAATATCGTCAATCCGTATTTTGAAGATGTTCAGCAGCGGCAAGGATTATATGCCTTTAAAGTTGTAATGGATGATTCTAATAATACGCCTGATGTAATTGACAGAAATCAATTAGTTGGACAAATATTTTTACAGCCTACCAAGACTGCAGAATTTATTGTTATCGACTTTAATGTGTTACCGACAGGCGCGGCCTTTCCAGACTAACATTAGTGGCATATTTATATAAAAGAAAAAAGGAGTAACTAAGATGGCAGAATTACTTGATCCTACGGAAATCTTTTATACTGCATATGAACCGAAGATGGCTAATCGGTTTATTATGTATATTGAAGGAATTCCTGCATATTTAATTAAGGCTGCCTCTCGTCCTTCAATCGACCAAGGTGAGGTTATTCTAGACCACATTAATGTTGAACGAAAGTTGAAAGGCAAGTCTAGGTGGCAAGATGTCACAGTGACTTTATATGACCCAGTTGTTCCCTCCGGCGCTCAGGCAGTCATGGAGTGGATTAGATTGCATCATGAATCTGTAACAGGACGTGATGGATATAGCGATTTTTACAAGAAAGAAATTACTATGAATTCATTAGGCCCTGTGGGTGATAAAGTCGAAGAGTGGACATTAAAAGGTGCATTCATTTCATCGGCGACGTTCGGTGATATGGATTGGGCAACAGAAGACCCAGTTAATATTGAATTGACAATTAAATACGATTACGCTATTTTACAATTCTAATTGTTAATTGACTATTGAATGAATAGGAATCCCGTCTAATTTAGGCGGGATTCTTTTTTTCTAATATTTATTCAAAAGGATATAAATGAAATTCAACATTGATATACGTATGGTTACAATTGCTGTATTGATTGGTATCATATTATTCCTGATTAAATGTGGTGGTAATACGCCTGCTCCAATAGTTAAGGATCGCGTTGTTATAGAGACTATTGTAGAATATGATACCGTACGGCTAACGCAGACAAAGTATGTACCTAAATACAAAGAAATTATAATTCATGATACTGATACCATTCTAGCTGATGTAGATACGCTATCAATATTAAAAGATTATTATGCACATGTTTTTTACAAAGATACTATTTTGTTAGATACACTAGGCTATTTAATAGTAAATGATACAATAACACAAAATAGAATTGCATCGCGAGACATTCAATCCGAAATTAGGATACCTACTACAACAACTCTTATAAGAGAGACTATTTTAGTAAATGAACGAGAATTATATGTTGGACCGGTATTAAATTTTAATACGCAAAATATTCAATTTTTAGGTGCCAATGTTACATTTAAAGACCGTACGGGTCATACATTTAACGCCGGCGCCGGTATTACACCCGAATTAGTAATTGCATATCAGTTCGGTATAGGATGGAAATTACATAAAAGCAATAAATAGTTTGTTAAAACTTAGCTTTTGTCTATATTTATAATAAAGTTATTCAGGAGAAATAATGCCAACAGTTAACGATGATTATCCAAAACGCAATGTTATGACAGATGAAGAAATGAAGGCAGCTGCAATCGCGCAGTTTGAGGCAAAACAGCATACAACTGCCGCCGTTGCACATAATTTTCCAACAGAAATTATTGAATTACCATCTAAAGGAATTCCGTATCCTGCGGGGCATCCACTTAAGTCTGGCACGATAGAAATGAAATATATGACCGCAAAGGAAGAAGACATACTTACCAATCAATCATTTATTAAGCAAGGCGTTGTATTAGACAAGTTATTCAAATCGTTAATAGTGACACCGGTGTCGTATGAAGATCTACTTGTAGGCGATAAAAATGCTATTATGGTGGCTTCTCGTATTCTAGGATATGGTAAGTTATATGAAACTAAAATAACAACACCTTCCGGTAATGAACAAAATATAAACGTTGATCTGACCACATTAACAGATAAGACTATAAATTTTGATTTATTAAAGGATGGCGAAATGTATTATAATTTTGAATTGCCATTATCAAAACGTAATATTAAAGTAACATTGATAACACAGGCTATTCAAAATAAAATTGAGGCTGAGATCAAAGGACTAGCTAAAGTAAAAAAAGATGCTACGGCTACTACGACTTTAAAGTATATAATTAAAGAAATTGACGGTAATGATGATATATCGTATATACGTAAATTCATAGACTCGGAATTACTAGCGATTGAATCAAGAGCAATACGTAATTTCTTAAAAAGCATTACACCTGACATTGAGTTAAGGGTTGATGCAATAGACGAGGAGACACAGGAGCCCTTTCGTACTACAGTTGCCATCGGATTGGACTTTTTTTGGCCTGACATCGAGTTATAAACTTAATGTGCAAGATCAGATATTTGATCTTGTTTATTACGGCAAAGGCTTTTCATACTCGGATGTAAGAGATATGCCCGTATATCTACGAGTATTTTATATACGTAAGCTTTCAAAGCTATTCGATACGCGCCGTAAGGAAGAGGAAAAGCAAGCTAAAGCAATCAAATCACGTATGCCTAGAAAATAATACTATACGATATTTATACAAAAGGTATTGTATCATTATGAACAAACTAGAAAAACGTATATTGCAACAAATTAATGTTAATGAAGGTGTATTGGCATCAATTGCTAAATTGTTTATGCGCCGTAAAATTAAAAATTATTACAAACAGGCATATACATTAGCAAAAGATGACCCGGAGTTACAAGCTGCGTTAATTGATTTAGAAAATTACCACGAACGTCTTAATGATATAATGTCATCATTATGTAGTAGAAATCCCGATCATCCTCGTTGTCAGAAAAAATAAGGCTGTAAATGGCTGATGATACAAAAGCAAAATTACGTAATCAGCTGCAGAATCAGTACAATGAATTTCTGCGTATAGGAGTAGATACTGCTGAGCAACACGTAAAAAATCTTGAAGATATAAATAATCTTACATTAGAACAACTTAAAAATCAGACGCGGCATAACAAGCTTTTATTAGAATATAAGCGTGATTCTAAAGATCTTGTAGGCATTACTAAGCAAATCCGTGATAATGAATATGAGTTAATTGATATAACTGCTCGATTGCAACGTAATATTAAAGGTAATAGAGAGGATCTAGAGGGCATAGGAGAAACTACACGTGACCTAGTTAAAGATCAGTTAAAATTGCTAGCACATCAAAAAAGAACTGGGCAAATTACTGCTCAGCAGTATTTAGATCGAGGTAGGGAATTAATAACTCTGCGTAAAATTGCGGAAGCACAGGAAACTATTGCTAAACAAGGTGATGCATTTGTAAATATATACGGCCAGGCAATTAGTGAAGCTGAGCGCATGGCATCTGAACTCGAGGGTATGTTTTCTAAAATTCCGGGCGGAGGCTTATTATTTCAATTTCTAGGCGGCGATAAATTAAAATCGCAATTGACAGCTGGAGTTTCCCAAGGTTTTGCGGCAATGGCTAAAGCTATGCAAGCTGGATTAGGCCCTTTAGCAGCGCTAAAGGCGGGAATGCAAGCATTTAATGCAACAGTAATGTTGAATCCAGTATTGTTAGTTGTAGCTGCGATTGTTCTTGCTATAGCATTAGTTAAAAAATTAGTAGATTTTGCTGCTAATTTTGAAAAAGAAACCCGTGAAACCGCAAAAAATATGGGCGTTACGGTTGCTCAAGCTGATATGTTAACAAAGACTGCAATGCGTACCTCAACAGAATTCGGTACACAGTTAGCTCGAACTGAAGACATATTAGCAGTACAAACAGAGTCTGCGCAAGTGTTTGGTACAACTGCTATGATATCTGCAGATACTGCTCGTAATGTAGCTGATATGGGCAAGGCATTCGGATATGGTGTTGAACAGGCTGCTAAAGTAAATACTGCGTTCGAGTCAATGGGAATGGAGTCATCGCATGCAGTAGAAATGCAAAGGTCATTAGCTGCGGAATCCTTAAAGGCAGGCGTAAATGTCGGTACTGTAATGAAGGATGTTGCAGAAAATGCAAAATCAGCGTCGAGATATTTTGGTGGTAATGTTAAAGCTTTAGCATCTGCTGCCGTCGAGGCTGCAAAGATGGGCGTGTCAATTGCTACAATGGTTAAAATTTCCGATAAATTATTAGATATTGAAGGATCGTTAGCAGCACAGTTTGAATTTCAAGCGCTGTCAGGCCGGCAGATAAATTTAGATTTAGCCAGACAATTGGCATTAGAAGGTGATATTGCTGGCGCAACAAAAGAAGTAATGAAAAATGTTGGCGGCATTGCCGAGTTTAATCAAATGTCACCGCTCGAGCGTAAAAAGTTGGCAGAAGCAACCGGCATGGAAGTAGATGAGTTACAGAAGTCATTAGTTATTCAGGAAAAGTTAGGTGACCTTACGGATGAGCAAAAGGCGGCTATGTCAGGATTAAATCTATCAGCTGCTGAAATGGCAAATATGTCTGCGGAAGAATTGCAGAGTCGACTAGCACAACAGCAGGCTGCAGACAAGACATCCAAAGCTTTTGATGATATGAAAACACAATTAGCTAGTGCACTGCTTCCGTTATCACAAGGATTAATGAGCGTCTTTGCGTTATTAAGTCCTATTATTAAATTAATAGGTAAGACATTACAACTTCTATTCACGCCATTACAGGCAACGGGACGGTTAGTTCAAAACATATCTGACATCTTTTATTCTGTATATGATGCAATTACAGCGATATTTGATGGTAATATATCCGACGGATTTAAACAGTTAGGTGCTAGCATGATAAACGCGATACTTGCACCATTTCAACTAGCATGGGATTTCATAGCATCGGTAGCCGATGTATTTGGATTTGATGTTAACGTAAATTGGGGAGATATGCTTAGCAGCGCTATTGGCATAACGCCGGTAGGTGATTTGGCATTACCATCATCAGGTCCGATTGTAAGTTCTCCAAAAGAGGGTGCGATATTCCAAGGTACTAAAAATGATGAGGTAGCAATGGGCCCAGGGGTAGTTGGTGCTGCCAGTGGCGGCGGCGATTCATCTGCGGTCGTAACAGCACTTAACAGACAAAATATGTTGTTAGAACAAATTGTAAAGGCATTGGCTACACCGGCGCCAGTACAAATAGGCCCTAAAGTAATTTCTGAATTATCTTCGGTATTAGAAGTAGAACGGTCATATAGGAACAAATAATGGCTTTAGTAGATCTTCAATCTGCATATTCATTTTACGATAAGCCAAAGCGTTTTGATTTGCCGGGATCTACACGAGCTGAGTCATTACCTGCCGCTACAATTCGACTTGTTCGAGCATTACTAACAACTAAAGGTATTGCATTTTTAGCACGACAACAATTGTTAGCTATTGATACAAATACATTAAAGGCAGATGTACGGGCACAAATCTTATCAGGAAATATCAATATTCGAAATGTTGCTTTACAAAAATACGGAACAACTGTACAACCGGATGGCAATACGTTAACAACATCTATATTTGATGTATGGCGCCCGGACAAGCAAATCTCAAAATATGCCGCCTTTGGGTCGCCGACTACTATTGAAAATAATCGTTTAGTAACGGATAGTTTTTCACGCTACCAGCAAGGGGCATTAAATGGTAGTAACTATAATCAAGATCCCATTAAATATATTGAACCTAATTCTGGATTACAAGATCTTGACTCAAAGGGTATAAAACAAAAATTAAATGAATCTGCAATTGACGGTAAAATATTTAAGGAAGCACCTACAGCGCCATCAGATTATGTGCCACGTGCTTACGAAAAGAATCCAGGCCGATATCGTACGTTAACTTCATATACACAATTACGTACTAGAGCAAAAGCTAGAGCCAGCAAGCCATCGACTAATATTGATTTTTTAACAGGCCAAGAGTTTGACGCGGCAAATCGTACACAATTTGATTATATCAATAGAACCGGACGCGGGTTAGTTGAATTGACAATCGGTACGCGATCATTTAGATCATACATAACAAGCTTGAATGATTCAGTAGAAGGGACATGGAATGGTGAACAAGATCAGGGAAGAGCTGATCAGCGATATATGTATGCAGGATACACACGTAACATTTCATTGTCATTTATGGTTGCTATAGAGACATCAAAAGATTTATCAGAATTCTGGACAAGTTTAAGTTATTTAGGGCAATTGGCATTACCTACATATACATCTAATGGCTATCATGGCAGAATTACTAAACTAACTATAGGCGGGTTATATAAATCAATGCCTGTAATTTGCACATCAACGTCATATACATGGGATACTGAAACTCCATGGGCGTTAAAAGAAAAAAAGGCTGATGGAAATGTTGTTGGAAATGATAGACCAATGTATACGGAGGTTGCATGTGAGTTTATACATATAGGCGATGGATTACAGACACGCAATTCTAATTTATTTGGATAATCAAAATAATGACAAACCGATATAAATACACGCCGGAACAGTTAAAAAAATATAAAACCGTACGGTATAACATCCCATCTATTAGCGAGCAAGATGTGTATATATTTTCTAGAACAGGCGATAGATTAGATTTATTAGCTCATGAATTTTACCAAGATGTGAGACTATGGTGGATTATAGCAGAGGCTAATAATTTAGGAAAAGGGTCATTTAATGTTCCTGCAGGCTTACAAATACGTATTCCAAATTATGATCAACGTACATATGAAGATTTGGCTGAAATAGCTCGTAATGAGAGATAAGAATGTCGAGTATTTTTAAACGTGCTGTTAATGGCGAGGTAAGATCTGCAATTGCAAAATTCAAATCCATGGGCCGCGTACGCCCTACAGCATATGTAACTGTCACAGGCAAAGGATATCGCGGCGGTGGGCCAACAAAAAAGTTACCGATTCGTGAGAATGTATACAACTTTGACGGCCGGCCGCAGCCCGTATTACAAGGATGTGAAATAACTTTAGAAGGCGATGCCGGTTCATTACAACGCACGTCAGTAAAGTTTAAATGTTACACGCTAGATCAGTTTGATCAATATCATGAGGCAATGTTAAAGCCTGGATGTGAAGTAGTAATTGAAGTTGGATATTCAGGGCCCGATGTCCCAAGTGCTCCACTACGTGTAAATTCTGTAGTATATGACTTTAGTTTTAAAATAAACAAAGATAATACAGTTGATTGTGAGTTTAAAGGCGTAGGGCAAGGCACTCCTATGGAAACTACGTCCGTAAACACTGCAATAACAGCATATGCAATTAGTAAACAATCATTAGAGTTTGTAACAGATTATGAATTTTCTGATGATAAAAAACCTGTCGCAACGCCTTTAGATTACATTGATTATGCAATTCAAAGTGTATTAGCTCCTGGCGGAGGATCATTTGAGCCCGAGCATGGCGCCGGTGTAAATTTTGAAGGCAAGGATATTGGATTTGCTATTTTATCTCCGGATGGATATGAACAGCCTGATAATAGTATTGGGACAGGATTTTTTGTTGAACATCGTCTTCAATACGTTTCATTTGGCTACTTAATCGAATTATTAAATAAATGGTGTGCAACAGCGGTACAACCTACTGAAATTGTGTTTCGGACAGAACCACCTATAACATCAATTTCTAGCTGGAAACTTATAAGTTGTGATCCTATTAATGTGGTTTGGTTACATCCACTCGGCCCAATTGGGCCAGGCGGTGTTCGAGTTAATACATATCGTGGTACAATTGACGGGGCGCCCGACGGCGATGATGTACTAGATTTTAGTACTGTCACTAACATAGGCAGTTTTAACATTGCTAATGGATTTAAAAATATATTATTTAATAGAGACTTTTTACGACAAATTGAATCTGACTTTGCACAAAATACCGATGAAGCGTCGCCTCCGGTATTAACAGTACGATTATTTCTAGAAAAAATATTAGCTCGTATTAAACAAGCATCATACGGTATTTACGACTTAGTCGTATACCAAGATCCAGATGCTACTAGCCCAGATGCTGGAAAATTATTTATAGTAAACAAACGAGAAATTAGTACTGAATCAGTAGAGCCGTTAGTATTTGATGCAATGCAGCCCGGTGGCGATGGATTTGTACGTGAACTTACATTGGCTGGTAAAGTTCCAAAAGCAATACAAGCTGATGCGTTTGCCCGTGGTACGGGTACTACAATTGAATCGAATGATGCAAATGCAACCGCTGCAGCAGATGGAGAAACATCGCAAATGCCGCTGCCGCCTCCAGCAACGCAGTTACTTAAAGCCTTAGATAAGACATATGTAGATGACTATACACCCGAAGCTTTTGGTGCATTAAAAGAATTTTATGAACGAATTATTGCATCACAGGATGCAGCTGATCAAGTTAAGAACGAACGAATTGCTGCAATCTATCCATTAGAAATGAGTATAACTGTCGGAGGGGTTAAAGGATTTAAATTTGGCGATCTAATTTCTGCAAAAAATCTGCCCGGACTATATCGCAATGCAAATAACGGCTTACGCTTAGCATTTACAGTTACGCGAGTATCGCATACTATTGAAAATAATGATTGGAAAACTTCTTTAACCACGACTTGTAGATTAGAACCGTCATAATACATGAAACCGATATACTCACCTAGTAATAAAATTGTTAGACAGTATACGTATGGACGAGAGTATGTATTGTTTAACACCAAACAAGAATATAAAGGCCCATACCATATATTTCCTAACGGCTCAGTGTATACGGGTACGGTGCCATCAAAGCAAAGTGAGTTGTTAGAAGTATATACTAATGTATATAACGATCCTAATACTAGTACATATGCACGTATAACTGGAAAACAATTTAACAATCACACTGCACCTAAATATTTTTATCCTAGGCCGACAAATGACAATTATCGCGCTGGTTATATTGAGCGGTATTTAATACAAAAAATTAATGAACTAGATATTATCTACGAAATCTCGGATGCCGACTTTCGTAAGATTAATAAAGAAAACAAGCAAGGCATTAATGGTACTTTATATAGAGCACTTCGTATTAAATGGTTGATAGTAGGCGCTAAAAATGATATTTATGATACAAATAGCCGAGTAGTTAAATACCATGAACGTACTATTCCAGGCTTGTCAAACTATCTGAGTAATTTTACAGAATTTTCAAAATAATTTGTTGACTACATGTAAATCTCTTATATTTAAGAGATGATAGTCGAATCAGAACAAGAGTTTCAAATTGTTAAACAATCCGTTGAGTCCGGAGATTCATTCTGGATTCCTGTATTTTCAGACCCCTATCGGCATTACACGGACAATGAGTTAAGTTTCATATACATATATTCAATATCAGATGATCAAGACTTTGTTATTTCTTTTCGACATACGGATTGTATTAGCCTGCAGAGAGAACGTTTAACGGAACTTGCAAGTCGGCATGATATCTTTGTATTAGCAAAGAAGCGCCTACGGCAAATATACCCAAATACATGTATAGATGCAGATTTTGTTGCATGGTGGCAAACACATAAAATGTTGCCATTAGATGACACGAATACGCAGGCTCATGATGTATGGTCGAGGTGGTGGCACAATGAAACTAACATTAATGACTGGCTTCCTATAACCAAACATATAGAACGTTGCGTAGAAATGCGCGATAAGTTTATGCATGTATATAAGACGTTTTCGAAGACTACGGCATTTGAAGCATATGAACGATTAATTATTGATACATGTAATGGCATAGAACGCAGTGGTTTGCAAGTCAACTCAAATATATTTCAAAAGTATTTTAAGTCTGCAGTTCCAAATAACGTTGTGCATACCGAATATAACATCTACACGATTACAGGTCGTCCTTCGAATAAATTCAACGGCGTTAATTATGCTGCATTAAACAAGGATGATGGGTGCCGAGCTGCATTTGTTAGTAGACATGATCGCGGCATTTTACTTGAAATGGATTTTGATGCATACCACGTACGTCTAATTGCAGATCTGATAGATTATCAACTACCAAATAATTCAGTACATGAATACTTCGGCCGACAATACTTTGCAAAACAACAACTTAGTGAGTCAGAATATGAAGAAAGCAAACAAATCACTTTCCGTTTGTTGTACGGCGGAATTGATGATGATTTCGCCAAAATACCTTACTTTGGTAAAGTACGGACATTTATACGAACTCTATGGAATGAGTTTAAAACGAAGGGTGTAATTTATACGCCTATTATGCATAGGCCAATGCATGCGGATTACTTGCCTGACATGAATCCTAACAAGTTATTTAACTATGTATTACAGGCGACAGAGACTGAGCGTAATTTAAAGTTGTTATCCGATGTACTTAAGTACACGCAGCAATGTGATACTAAGTTAGTACTATATACATATGATTCGTTGTTATTTGATTTTTCTTTAGCAGACGGCGGCCATACAATTGATACGATAATTGGTATAATCTCTGACAATAACAAGTACCCTGTTAAGATCAAGGCCGGTCTAGATTATAATTCGATGAAATTAATGAATCGTTAAGCCGAGTTATATTTATATAAAACTATAAAAATACCCGAGTTTATGTATACAGAACAAATAATACGCGAATGGTTTTACAGATTACCAAAAGGTTATGCACAACCGCCATATACACAAGAGGAACTTGATGTACTGCAGGAAGTTTTAGCTCAGTATAATGACGTAACTGATATTGCACCTCCGGCAAACGAAATAATCACTGAGCGTACGAGTCCTATATCAGATATTGCATCTCTACTTAAACAACTTGACAATAACCAATTGGAGTTAGTACGCGCGTATATAGTATCAATTGGATTTTATAATTCAATTATGCCGTACCTCTCATCTAAAGGTATGATAGGATCAGCGTATCAAATTGGGGATCGGGCAGTACAATTAATATTTGATCGCATTGCCAATTTACCCGATGTAGCAGAAGTTATTGAGTATTTTAAAGATCCGCCAAAATTAAAATATGATCCAGCATCCGGCGTAGGTAATATTGTAGATGCGTCCGGTTTGCCTGAACGTGTTGTATCTGAACTTATGCAAATACAGCCAGGCGCTGACGCCGGCGGTAATGCAACAGGTCCTGCGGAAATAGCACTGGCATTACTATTTTCAGACGTAACTAACAAGCAGGGCGGCGGCGATTTAGAATATAACGGCCGTACGTTAGAGGTAAAAGGTAAAGGTGCAAGACTAGGAACACAGGCAAGGACTAAAACTTCGCTGGATTCATCGTTTGTGAGTTACATTTTAGATAAAGCTGTTTCAGACGGCACGATAGATGAACAAGATTATGCGGACTTTTTTGCGGACACAGATCACCGTAATATTGCTACGGCATTACGTGATACATATCGATTATTAGTCACAGCCGGTTATAGTGAACAAGAATTAATTAAACAATTCCAGAAAGGCATTGCTGCAATTTATTTTGAAAATAGAAAAGTCGTTGATATCTATATAAATAACCAAACTGACTTTAATAATGTTGAGGAAATTGCATTGCAATTAACTAAAATAAATCTTGAAGCATACATGGAAAAAATACGTGTTGATATGATTTTATTCCATAACTTTCGTCCTAACAAACCAGATTATTCATTTATTTTAGTGCCAAAAGAAAATATTAATTCAATCGTAGACATGGGTGTAATACGATTAGGATCAACGACAAAACGAGAAGGTAGCATTTTCTGGCATGATAGCAATCCTGGCGTAAAATTACTGATATGAGGAGACAATGTGAAGACCCAACTACTATGTACGTTTGCACATAAAAAAGATTTAGATTTAATAATAGATTATATCTCGCATGCATATATTGTATGTGAACATCGTATGTTTGTATTTTGTAACAACAACAGCCCAGATGAGTTATACATTACATATAATGTAGAACCAGATGACTTCCGTAAAACGCCAAATACAATCATGATTCATCGTAAAAAAGAAACAAATACATTATATACAGTAAATGCATTGAACACTGCTATACGATTAGAAAATAATGGAGTTTTAGATAAAAATTATCAAGTCGATTGGAATCGTTATAAAAATTCCTTAATTTTAAGTGATGATGATGGGTTAAAGCATATTTATCTAAAAATAGTTAAACGGATTAACTTATGAAAAAAACGGACCTTAAACGTATAATTCAAGAAGAATTTGCAAGAATTCTTAATGAAGCAGTTGATATGCAACCCGTTGTAATTGATGGTTCGCCATATAGAGACCGTGAGTTTCAAGCTGGGGTAGAAGGAAATAAATTGTTTATTTCTGATAGCGATTATACTAAGGGAGCGCCAATTCATGTTACGTCGATAGATCGTGCATATATTGTTGGGTCGTCGAGTTTATATGCTATGTATATTTACGGTGCTGCAAAGCCTCATGGTATGCGAATTAAAATTGGCGGCAATCGTGCAGAGACTGTTTTACATGCAATTGCAAAAATGTTAGGACTTGCAAATGCACGGCAGCTTGCTCAGAAATTTAATATTAAAGAAACAGATTCAGAAATGGATATATCATGAATTTAAAAAATTAGTATCGAAAATAAAAGCAATACTCATTAAACTAACAACTACTAATTAACAACTTTTTTTATATTTCTCTTTGACGGAAGAGAGATTGTACTTATATTTAATGAATAATAATTAACCACTTAAAAGGAAAAACAAATGGCAATTGATTTAGAAGCAATCAAAGCTAAGCTTAACAAGCTGCAAACGACGACCACTCGTCAAAACAATTTATGGAAGCCTGAGACAGGTAAACAAACGATTCGGATTGTGCCATATCAGCACGATCGAAGCAATCCATTTCAAGAATTATATTTTCATTATGAAATTGGTAAAAAGAATTTTTTGTCGCCGGTGACATATGGCGGGGCTGACCCCATTGTAGAATTTGCCGATAAACTTAAGTCATCCGGCTCATCCGATGATTGGAAGTTTGGTAAAAAATTAGAGCCGAAAATGCGTACTTATGTGCCAATTATTGTACGAGGTCAAGAGTCTGAAGGTGTAAAGTTTTGGGGATTTGGTAAAAATGTATATACCGAACTGCTAGGTTTTATTGCTGATGCAGATTACGGTGATATTACAGACCCTATTAATGGCCGAGACATTGTTGTAGAATTTACTCCGGCTGACTCAAAAGGTGCATATCCAAAGACTACAATCAGAGTAAAACCAAATACTACGCCGGTGACTGAGGATCGTAGTATCGCGGAACGTATTTCAAAACAACAGCCAAATCTCAAAGAAATTTTCAAAGAGCCTAGCTATGACGAACTTAAGCAGGCGCTTGAAGAATGGCTTAATCCATCCGAAGAAACACAGGAAGATACAACTACTTCGGCAACTGAGCATGAATCGCCAGTAAACAAAGTAGATGACGTCGGCGCTGCTTTTGATGCGCTATTTAATGATAACGAATAATAAAGGCTACTAATGTCAAAAACAAAAAGTGCCTTAGTAGACGACTTGGCATCAGCATTAGCTGATGATTTAAATAAAAAGTTTAAAGGAACGGGATTTCAAACAGCATTTTTTCTTGATCAAGATACAGCATCGCCTTCAGAAGTCCGAGGCTGGGTAAAGTCAGGATCATCTATGCTCGATTTGGCTATTTCGAATAGACCTGATGGTGGATTCCCGGTAGGTCGTATTACAGAAATTACAGGCCTTGAAGCATCCGGCAAATCTTTGTTGGCAGCTCATGCATTAGCTAATACGCAAGAACAGGGTGGTTTAGCTGTTTATATTGATACTGAGAATGCCGTTAGCCGAGAATTTTTAGAAGCTATTGGGCTGGACCTTTCAAAGATGTTGTATGTTCCATTAGAAACGGTTGAGGATATTTTTGAAGCAATTGAAAGTATTGTAGAATCAGTACGTAAGTCAAACAAAGATAAACTAGTTACAATTGTAGTAGATTCCATTATGGGAGCGTCTACTAAGATTGAAATGGCAAAAGAGTTTGATAAAGATGGTTATGCAACATCAAAAGCTATTATATTATCAAAGGGAATGCGTAAACTTACAAATATGATTGGTAGAGAGCGTATCTGCTTGATATTTACAAATCAGCTACGTACTAGACTAGGTGTTGCATTTGGCGATCCATATACAACTTCCGGGGGAAAAGCAATTCCATTTCATGCATCTGTACGTCTACGTCTTAAGTCTGTCGGCCAAATCAAAATGAAAAAGGATGGGGTTGAGCAGGTAATAGGCATCAAGACAAGATCACAAGTGATTAAAAATCGTATGGGTCCACCTCTTAAGTCAATTGATTATGATATTTACTTTGAATCTGGCATTGACGATTACGGCGGATGGCTTAATGTAATGAAAGACTATAAACTTGTTAGTCAAACAGGCGCATGGTATACGTTTAAACGATCGGATGATACAGAAATCAAATTTCAAAGTAAGGATTTTGAAAAACGGCTAGAAGAGGATGCAACTCTTAAAAGTGAGATTTATGATGCGATATGTAGTTCATATATCTTATCTTACAAGCCTGGCCAGGATATCGGAATTGATGATGTAGAGATTGATGATGAATTTGTTAACGAAGAAGGATAATGAATAAAAGATACCTAGAAATGTTTCGCGAAATGGAACATGACCGAGAATCTGGCACTAACTTAACACGTGATAGCCACCTCTTGATAATTGATGGTCTGAATACCTATATTCGCGTTTTTTCTGCGGTACCTGCATTAAACGATGACGGCGATCATGTTGGCGGCGTAACGGGCTTTTTAAGGTCCGTTGCGTCCGTCATCCGTCAGCATAAGCCAACAAGATGTATTATTGTATTCGATGGTAAAGGTGGGTCTCGTCGTAGAAAGGATTTATATCCATCATACAAAGCAAATAGAGCAAATAAGACTGCATTTAATAGGCATAAAGAGTTTGCTTCGCTAGAAGATGAACAGGCGTCAATGAAACGGCAGTATAGCAGGTTAGTTGAGTATCTTAAATGTTTGCCAGTGTCATTGTTGTCAGTGGATCATGTAGAAGCTGATGACATGATAGCATATATTGCAAATGAATTATACATTCATGATTCACAGCGTGTCACGATCTGTTCCACGGATAGAGACTTCTTGCAATTAGTTAATAATCGTATATCAGTATGGAGCCCGGTAAAAAAGTGTTTGTATACACCGACTACAATGCACGAAGAATTCGGGTTTGATGCTAAAAACTATCTATTGTATAGGGCATTTACAGGCGATAAGTCAGACAATATTCCCGGTATTGATGGTGTAGGTGGTAAAAGCTTGGTTAAGTATTTTCCCATGTTTAGTGAACCGCGAGAAATATCAATTAATGAACTAGTTGATTATGCATCATCAGTTGAAAAGCCTTATAAAGTACATGAACGAGTTTGTGAAAATAAAATGATTATCGAACGTAATCTACAGCTAATGCAACTAAAACAGGTTGATATTGATGGTAGGACAAAGGCAATTGCACGTGATGTTGCGTATGGTAATATTGATAGAATCAACATATTAGAATTCAAGAAGATGTTTATGGCTGATAAAATGTATACGGTCATAAAAGACTTGGATAGTTGGCTAGCGTCATCATTTAATACGTTAAATGCGTACTCAACGATTTGATTTAAGGGAAAGTGTACTTATAATTGCGTTATGACAGATAGGTTAAGTTCGTACGGCTACAATTTTCAGATCAAAGTAATAACATCTTTATTAACAGATAAATCATTTTTACAACAAATATCTGATATTATCTCACCAAAGTATTTTGAAAGTGATGCTAACAATTGGCTAGTTGAACAAATTCTA